>RCNI01000734.1_pt1 | contig 19397 bp, 20 predicted proteins | sample 2041151 | NCBI WGS metagenome assembly RCNI01 (sample SAMN09708214, study PRJNA481090) | feces metagenome | isolation source: feces | place: Antarctica: Albino Rookery | reverse complement strand
GCTGTTGTTGTACCATCTCCGGCAACATCATTTGTCTTTGCTGCAACTTCTTTGATAAGCTGTGCACCCATGTTTTCAAATCCATCTTCAAGCTCAATTTCTTTAGCAATTGTAACACCATCATTTGTAATAAGTGGTGCTCCAAATGATCTATCAAGAACGACATTTCTTCCTTTTGGTCCTAATGTAACACGAACTGTATCTGCAAGTTTGTTAACACCTTTTTCTAATGCTGCTCTGGCTTCTGATCCATATTTAATTTCCTTTGCCATGTCTATTCACTCCTCTTTTTTATTAGTCTTCTACGATTGCTAAAATATCACTCTGTTTTACAATGATATATTCTTCGTGATCTAATTCAACTTCTGTACCTGAGTATTTTGAATAAATAACTCTGTCACCGACTTTAACCTGCATTTTCACTTCTTTTCCATCTATGATTCCACCAGGTCCTACTGCAAGTACTTCTGCTTCCTGTGGTTTTTCCTTTGCCTGTCCCGGAAGAACGATTCCTGATTTTGTTGTCTCTTCTGCTTCAAACTGTTTTAACACAATTTTGTCACCTAATGGTATTAATTTCATTATAATTCCTCCTTGAATACATTTTATTAGCACTCATTTCTTTTGAGTGCTAACCCTATGCATATAAAATATCACTCTGTTTTCTATTTGTCAACAGAGTTTTCTATTTTTTTATTTTCTCTTTACTGATGGATTTGTTCCTTCCATGACATAGAACCCATCTTTTATCTTAAATTTTAACATTTTTCCATGCTCACACTGATACCTTTCTACAACAACCCCCGAACAATTTAACAATTCACTCCTTGTAGAAATATAACATTCATATTTGGCATCGAGGGAAATTTTTCTTAAGTCATCTTCTTTTAATAGCAAATATATGTAATCTTCTTCTAGATCATACTTAAAAACCTGACAGCAATGTGACTCATCGTCAAAAATTCCCTCTGCCGAAATCATTTTTTTCATTTGCAGATCCACCGGATTTCCTTCGTACATAGTTATCTTCTCCTACTTTCCTGTTATTTAAGAAAGGGTATCAGAATCCTGACACCCTCTTGAATTTCTTTAATTTTTATAAACGTTCTTTTTTAATCTTCTCTAATTCTACAAATACATAGTCATTAAGTACTTTAATATATGTTCCTTTCATACCAGAAGATCTTGACTCGATAACACCGGCACTTTCAAATTTGCGAAGTGCATTTACTATAACAGATCTGGTAATTCCTACTCTGTCAGCAATTTTACTTGCTACTAAAATACCTTCATTTCCATCTAACTCGTCAAAAATATGGATAATAGCTTCTAGTTCTGAAAAAGAAAGTGTACTGATTGCTGACTGTACAATATGCTCTTTTCTTGTCTCCTCTGCACTTTCTTCATTTACAGAGCGAAGCATTTCAAGTCCTACAACTGCAGTACCATACTCGCTTAAAATAATATCATCTATTTCATATACACTGTCTTGTTTGTAAATAAATAATGTGCCAAGTCTTTCCCCAGCGATATCAATTGGAGTTACAATAGCCTGATATCCTTTTACTACATCTGAATCAAATCCTAAAGTCTCAAGATTAACATTTTCTTTCGTAGATAAAATATTTAACAGACGTTCATTAAGCATCTCATCGATGTGTGCTCCTATCACATCTGTAATAAGTTCTGAAATTCTCGCAACCTTATCACATTTGCTTACACCCAATACTTTACCTTTTTTACTTACCACAAGTACATTTGAATCCAAAATTTCTGTAAGGACAGCACAAATATCGTTAAAAACCACCTTACTTGAATTATTATTATGAAGTAGTTTGTTAATTTTTCTTGTTTTATCTAATAACTGTACGCTCATTGATATCCTCCAACTTTAATTGTATACACAAATCTTTTTTCCCTATCAGATATACATATATTATCATACAATTTCAGAAATATCAACGTCATTTTCTTAATTATTTTTTAAGTTTCGTACATATCCACATTTTTCATCAGAGCAGACTAATTTATTTCCTTTTTCCACCATATAATTACCACATTGTGGACATTTTTCTTTCGACGGCTTCTGCCAGGACATAAATTCACACTCCGGATTATCTTCACATCCGTAATATTTTCTTCCTTTTTTCGTCTTTCGGATTACAACTTCTTTGCCACAAATTGGACAAGGAACCCCTATTTTTTCTAAGTAAGGTTTTGTATTTTTACATTCCGGGAATCCAGGACATGCAAGGAATTTTCCATGTGGTCCATATTTAATAACCATATTGCGTCCACATTCCTCACAGATTACATCCGTAACTTCATCTTCGATTTTTACACTCTCCAATTCTTTTTCTGCAACTTTTACAGCTTCATCTAAGTCAGGATAAAAGTTTCTGATTACCTCTTTCCATGGAATCTTTCCTTCTTCAACCATATCAAGAAGTCCTTCCATACTAGCTGTAAAGTTTTCATCAACAATACTTGGGAATGACTGCTTCATGATATTATTTACAACTTCACCAATCTCTGTAATGTACAGATTTTTCGCTTCCTTTGTCACATAACGTCTGGCAAGAATAGTTGTAATTGTAGGTGCATACGTACTTGGACGTCCAATTCCAAGTTCTTCTAATGTTTTTACAAGTGCTGCCTCCGTAAAATGAGCAGGAGGCTGTGTGAAGTGCTGTTTTGATTCAAAGCTTTCTTTGGTAAGAACTTTATTCATATCCAGGTTATTTACAAGTGCATTGCTTTCGTGTTTTTCTTCATCATATTCTGTGTACACAGTTCGAAATCCGTCAAACACTACTTTTGAAGTAGATACAGTAAATCTATATTCTCCGGCAGCTATCTTCACAGAAATGGTTTCTAATTTTGCCATCGACATTCTACTTGCCACAAAACGTTTCCAGATCAACTGATACAAACGAAATTGATCTCTTGTCAGCGATTCCTTAATCATAGCTGGTGTTCTACTTATGTCAGTAGGACGAATTGCTTCATGGGCATCCTGTATCTTCTTTTCTATTTTTTTTGCTGTAGAAGCCATAGCAACGTATTCTTTTCCAAATTCTTCTTCAATATATGCTCTGGCTGCTGTATCTGCTTCTTCTGAAATTCTGGTAGAATCTGTACGAAGGTAAGTGATAATACCAACTGTTCCCTGTCCTTTTATGTCAACGCCTTCGTAGAGTTGCTGTGCAATACGCATTGTTTTTTGCGTTCCGAAATTTAATGCTTTTGCAGCCTCTTGCTGAAGCGTACTTGTTGTAAATGGAAGCGGTGCTTTTCTGACACGTTCTCCTCGTTTGATATCTGAAATTGTAAATGATTCATTTTCGATACTACTTACAATATGATCCAATTCTTCTTTTGAATGAATTACAATCTTTTCATTTTCTGTACCATAGAATTTTGCGGTCAAAGGACGTCTTGCTCCTTTGACGTTAAGTACAACATCAAGACTCCAATACTCTTCTGGTATAAATGCATCAATCTCAGCTTCTCTGTCTGCAATAAGACGAAGTGCAACAGATTGTACTCTACCCGCACTTAATCCTCTTTTTACTTTTGCCCATAAAACCGGACTGATTCTATATCCAACCATTCTATCAAGAATTCTTCGTGCCTGCTGTGCATCCACAAGATTCATATCAATATCACGAGGCGCTTTTAAAGATGCTTTTACTGCATTTTTTGTAATCTCGTTGAACGTTATCCTGCGCATTTTTTTCTCATCAAGCTTCAAAGCAGTTGCCAGATGCCATGAAATTGCTTCTCCCTCACGGTCAGGGTCAGTTGCAAGATATACTTTATCTGCTTTTTTTACTTCTTTACGTAGATTTGCAAGAATATCTCCTTTTCCACGAATTGTAATATACTTTGGTTCATAATCATTCTCTACATCAATCCCCATCTGACTTTTCGGTAAATCTCGAACATGTCCGTTTGATGCAGCAACAGAATAATTGCTTCCCAAAAATTTTTTGATTGTTTTCACCTTAGCCGGTGACTCTACGATTACCAGATAATGTGCCATAAGTGCCTTTCCTCCGACAGATCTTTCTACTTTTTTCATAATAGGATAAAATTCCTATTTTTGTTTTATATAATAGTTTTTTGAAACTTCTTTTATGTATCCTTTTATTTCCAAAGAAACTAGTGTTTCCATTAATTTATCAGCAGACAAGTTTGTTTCTTCCAGTAAATTTGCCATACTTTTTGGAAATAAATCAAGTCGACTATACACCATATCTTCTGTAGTTTCAAGTTCTTTTATGTTTTTACACGTTTTTTCTTGCATTATATGAGTAATAACTCCTAGTTCTTCAAGTAAACTTTTCGGGGATAAAAGAATTCCAGCTCCTTGAAAAATGAGTTTGTTACACCCTTGACTAAGTACACTATCAACCGGTCCTGGCAGTGCATACACATCTTTTCCCTGCTCCAGTGCCATATCGGCAGTTATAAGTGAACCACTTTTCAGTCTTGCTTCCATAACTAATACGACATCTGAAAATGCACTGATAATCCTGTTTCTTCTTGGAAAGTTACTTGGTATCGGAACAGTACCCGGAGCAAATTCCGAAAGGATTCCTCCTTTTCTTTCCAGAATATCTAAATATAACCCTTTGTTTTCTTTTGGATAACAAATGTCCGGTCCACTTCCTAACACTGCACATGTATATCCTCCACCATTTATAGCCCCTCTCTGTCCTGCTCCATCTATTCCTCGTGCCATTCCACTGATAATCTGTACACCATTTTGAGCCAACTTTTCTCCATATTCCATGGCATACTTTTCTCCATAGCGTGTGCAACTTCTTGCACCTACAATTGCTACTGCTTTTTTATCCGGATTTGGAAGATGTCCTCTGACATATAATGCATACGGTGGAGATGCTATCTCTTTAAGTTTATCTGGATATTCATCCGAATAGAATGGGATAAAACGCAAGTTTTTCTTCTCCAGTACTTCGTAATCTTTTTCCAGATTTATATTCTTTCGTGCTTCCCGAATTGCCATGATATCACGTTGCGTAAGATATGTATGCTTTTGCAATCTTCTTTCTTCTATATAATATAGTTCTTTTCCCGTTCCAATCTGTTTTCGTAAGTATATTTTCTTTTGATCTGACAAATGTCTGATTGTCGCTAACCAATATTCATATATCATACATTCACCTTCCCCAGTATTTTTTATCCAGCGTTCGGTATCCAATCGCTTCTTTTATATGACTAGATAAAATATTCTCGCTTTCTTCTAGATCTGCAATTGTTCTTGCCACTTTTAATATTTTATGATAACTTCTGGCAGTCAGACCTAATACAGTATATGCCTCCTCCATCAATTGTTTTTCTTTTTTTCCCAAATAACAATATTTTTCCAAATCCTTTATTTCCATTGTTGCATTCGAAACGATTTTCTTTCCTTTGAACCGTTTATTTTGAATCTTTCTTGCCATACAAACTCTTTTTTGTATTTTTTTTGAAGTTTCTCTTTTTTCATTTCCAACCAGCTCATCATACTTTACTTTTGGTGCTTCCACACAGATATCAATTCTGTCAAGAAACGGCTGACTGATTTTTCCCAGATAATTTTGTATCTGCGTTGGGGTACAGGTGCATCTGTTAAGATCTGGATAGCATCCGCAAGGGCATGGATTCATAGCTGCTACAAGCATAAAATCCGCCGGAAATACATATTCCCCTCCTGCTCTTGATAATATTACACTATGATCTTCCAAAGGTTGTCTCAACGTTTCCAAAACACTTTTCTGGAATTCTGGTAATTCATCTAGAAACAGCACTCCTCTGTGCGACAAACTAATTTCTCCTGGAATCGGAATTCTTCCTCCTCCCAACATAGCAGCCTTTGTAACTGTATGATGTACATTTTGAAAAGGACGTTGACGAACCAATGGTGCATCTTCGTCTATTTTTCCCAATATGCTATATATTTTTGTAACTTCCATACTTTCTTCCAATGTCATTGGTGGAAAAATTCCAGGAAGTCTCTTGGCAATCATACTTTTCCCACTCCCTGGTGGTCCGATCAAAAGAATATTATGTCCACCAGCAACCGCTATTTCTACTGCTCTTTTTACATTCTCTTGTCCTCCAATATCTGCATAATCTAAAGTTTCTTCTTCATCCAGCAGGTTGTCAATTGATACAAATTCTTCTTCCTTCAGACTTATGTTTCCAACCAACCACATAACCATTTCCTTTAAATTCCTTATTCCAATTATTTTAATTCCATCTACCAATGCACCTTCTTTACCATTCTCCTTTGGTACAACGCAAATTGATATTCCTTGTTCCTTGGCTTTTAACACAACTGGAAGAATTCCTGCAATTTTCCGAACACTTCCATCTAATCCAAGCTCACCTGCGAACAACATGTTTTCTACATTTCTTTGTGGTATCATTCCAAAAGCAACTAGAATAGCCACTGCAATCGAAAGATCAAAGGAACTTCCTTTTTTTCGAATCGACGCTGGCGATAAATTTATCACCACTTTTTTTGGTGGAAAATCAAAACCAGAATTTCGAATGGCGGTTCTTACTCTTTCAGCTGCCTCTTTTACTTCTGTTGAAAGATAACCAACCATATGAAAAATTGGAAGTCCATTACTTGCATCAGCTTCTACTCGAATAATTTCTGCCTGAATCCCATAGATAACAGCAGATAATACCCTGCCAAATCCCATTTATACACTCCCTTCTAATCTACTTTTAATGGGTGTAATTCTATTAAATTATATATAATGTGAATTTTGACCGAATCGGTCAGATAAATTGATACAGGTTTCCCTGTTAGAATAAAATAATCATATCGCATTTTTCAGACTACTGTCAATTCTTTTTATTGGAAAAGCACAAATTTCATCTTTTTTTCATAGACTATATTAAATGTGCCGGGAGGTGCTGTTCTTTGAAATCATTTCCAAATCCCCTGACTCCTCTTGAAGAAAAATTTTATATTCAAAAATATACAGAAGGGGACCTTGAAGCTAAAAACATCCTGATTGAACGAAATATGCGGCTCGTTGCACATGTCATAAAAAAATACCAGAATCTTGATGATGATCTTGAAGACCTCATATCTATCGGAACAATAGGTCTTATCAAAGCTATTACAACTTTTAACCCCAAAAAAGGAAATCGACTGGCAGCATATGCATCAAAGTGTGTAGAAAATGAGATTTTAATGTATCTAAGAGCAAAGAAAAAGACAAACCGAGATGTTTCTCTTTATGAACCTATCGGAACAGATCACGAAGGAAATGACATCCGGCTTTATGATGTTATTGAATCTGAAGAAGCAGAAGTTCCTGATAAAATATATTTAAAAGATAACATTCAACTTCTATATTTTCAATTAGAATCAAATTTAAATCCGCGTGAACAATTTGTTTTAAAGAAACGATATGGACTTTATAATGGTAAACCATGGACTCAAAAAGAAGTAGCTGCTGCACTTGGTATATCTCGTTCATATGTTTCAAGAATAGAAAAAACTGCCATAGAAAAACTTAGAAGCTTTTTTACGGCAGTATAAACTTTATACTTCCTGACGCCTGAGAATATCATAGCAATCAGCTTTTTCACTTAATTCCACATAGAGTACTTGTTTTGGATGTGGAGCACTTTCCTGCTCCTCCCCATCTTCATTTACAATTTTAAGTACTTTTGTTTTGATATTCTCACCGTTTGGTTTCATAATTTCAATCGTCTCACCCACAGAGAATTTGTTTCTTTGTTCAATTTTGCAAAGACCATCCTTTATTTTTCCAACAATCCCCAAATATGTATATTCTTTTACATATGTATTACTATCATAAATTTGAGATTCCTCATCTGGTTTTCCAAAGAAAAACCCTGTTGTAAACTGTCTGTATGTGCAGTTTGAAATCTGATCTAAATACCAAGGCATATTCTTTTCATACAAAGCCGGATCTTTTTTATAATCATCAATTGCTTTTCTATATGTTCTTGCTACAGTAGCAACATAAAGCGCTGTCTTCATACGCCCTTCTATTTTAAGACTATCGATTCCGGCATCTATAAGTTCTGGAATGTGCTCGATCATGCAAAGATCTTTCGAATTAAAAATATAAGTACCACGTTCATTTTCATAAACCGGCATGTATTCTCCCGGACGTGTTTCTTCTACAACCGCATATTTCCATCTGCACGGGTGGGTACAGGCTCCCTGGTTTGCATCTCTGCCTGTAAAATAATTGCTCAAAAGACATCTTCCCGAGTATGAAATACACATTGCTCCATGCACAAACGTCTCAATTTCCAGGTCTTGTGGAATATTTTCACGGAGTTCTTTTATCTCTTTCAAAGAAAGTTCTCGCGCAGAAACCACTCTGGTAGCACCTTGTTTGTACCAGAAATTGTAAGTTCCATAGTTTGTATTGTTTGCCTGTGTACTGATGTGTCTTTCAATTTCAGGACACACTTCCTTTGCAATCTCAAACACACCCGGATCAGCAATAATGAGCCCGTCTGGTTTAATATCTTTTAATTCTTTAAAATACTCTCTTACGCCTTTCAGGTCATCGTTATGTGCCAGAATATTTGCTGTAACATAAACTTTTACGCCATGTTCATGGGCAAATTTAATTCCTTCTTCCATATCTTCCATGGAAAAATTTTTTGCTTTTGCACGAAGTCCAAACGCTTCTCCACCTATATAAACAGCATCTGCCCCAAAAACAACTGCTGTCTTAAGAACTTCCAGGCTGCTTGCCGGAATCAATAATTCAGGATGTCTTTTCATTCTTTTTTCCCTTCTAAATCTTTTTATTTTTTTATACTAAGCGCTACACCATCACCAAGTGGAATAATTGATGTGATCAATTGATCATTATGTTTTAATTCATAAAGATATTCTCTCATGCGGCCATGTATTGTCCTGTTTCTACGCTCAATAGCATAACGTGATTCAATAATTTCTCCATCTTGAAGCACATTATCAGACACCAAAACTCCATCTGCTTTTAATAAACGCATAACTTCTGGAAAATAATTGATATATTGTCCTTTTGCAGCATCCATAAATATAAAGTCATAGCTGTCATTCAGCGTTTTCATGACTTCAAACGCATCTCCTTCTATAAGAGTGATCATATCTTCCTTACCGGCACGTTTAAAATTATTCCGCGCAATTGGAATCCTTTTTTCATAGTTTTCAATTGTTGTAATCCTGCATTCTACAGGTACATATTCACTCATCAATAACGCAGAGAAACCTACGGCAGTTCCTACTTCAAGAATGCGCATAGGTTTTTTCATGGTAAGAAGCACTTTCAGAAAACTCTGCATCTCTTTTCTTATGATTGGAACATAAGTGTCCAGAGCTTCCTGTTCAATTGCTTCTAAAATTTCACTATTCTCTGTATCTAAGGAATTGATGAATGTTACGGTACGTTCATCTACTATCATATCCTACACATCCACATCCATAATAATTGGTATTATCATTGGGCGTCTCTTTGTCTTTTTCCAAATATAATCATTCATTGCATCGCGAATCACAAGTTTAATCTTGTTCCAATCTGCATGTCTGTTTCCAAGACAACGCTCCAAAGCTTCTGAGACAACATTTCGTGCCTCTTCCATAAGTCCTTCTGATTCCCGCACATATACAAATCCACGAGAAACAATATCAGGTCCTGCAAGAAGTCTGTTTGTACCACGCTCTAAGGTAAGCACAACAATCAATATTCCATCCTCTGCAAGATGCTGACGATCACGAAGAACAATGTTTCCTACATCTCCAACCCCAAGACCATCAACAAGAATTGCTCCTGTGTGAACTTTATCTACAATTTTTGCATTTTCTTCGCACAACTCAATAACATCTCCAGACTGAAGCATAAAAATATTTTCCTTTGGAATTCCAAGAGATGCTGCTATAGCTGCATTTGCTTTCAGATGACGGTATTCTCCATGAACTGGAATCGCATATTTTGGTTTAACAAGAGAATAAATAAGTTTTAATTCCTCTTGACATGCATGGCCTGAAACATGTGCATCCTGAAAAATAACATTCGCCCCTTTTGCTGATAACTCATTAATGACTTTTGACACAGATTTTTCATTTCCAGGAATAGGATTTGAACTAAAAATAATCGTGTCATTCGGCTGAATCGTTACTTTACGATGAACATCCGCTGCCATTCTCGATAATGCAGCCATTGACTCTCCTTGACTTCCAGTTGTGATGAGTACCATCTTCTCTGGTGGATAGTTCTTCATCTGATCAATCTCGATCAAAGTATTATCTGGCACATGAAGATAGCCAAGTTCTGCTGCTGTAGAAATAATATTTACCATACTACGTCCTTCTACAACAACTTTACGTCCATATTTATATGCTGAATTTATAATCTGCTGCACACGATCTACATTCGATGCAAATGTTGCAATAATGATACGTGTATTCTGATGTTCTGCAAATATATGATCAAATGTAATACCAACTGTCTTCTCTGACTGAGTGAACCCTGCTCTTTCAGCATTTGTACTGTCAGACATCAATGCAAGTACACCTTTCTTTCCAATTTCCGCAAACCTCTGAAGATCAATGGCATCTCCAAATACAGGCGTATAATCTACTTTAAAATCTCCTGTATGCACAACGGTACCTGCTGGTGAATAAATAGCAAGTGCAGATGCATCCTGAATACTATGATTTGTTTTTATAAATTCAATTCTAAATTTTCCAAGATTGATTGACTGCCCATGGCGCACTACTTTTCTTCTTGTAGATCTAAGAAGATTGTGCTCTTTTAATTTATTCTCAATGATTCCCATTGTTAGCTTTGTAGTATAAATTGGCAGATTAATTTCTTTTAACACATATGGAAGAGCCCCTATATGATCCTCATGTCCATGTGTGATAACCATTCCCTTAACCTTGTCTATATTATCTTTAAGATACGTTACATCTGGGATAACAAGGTCAATCCCAAGCATATCATCTTCCGGAAATGCAAGACCACAATCCACTACAATAATACTGTCTTCGTATTCAAAAGCAGTAATATTCATACCGATCTGTTCCAGACCGCCAAGTGGAATAATCTTTAATTTCCCCTTACTTTCTTTTTTCAATAATTTGCACCTCCACATATTTTATGTATCCCTGCATTCTTTGCACCGTCCATAAAACTTTACTTCGTGGTTTTCGATCTTAAATCCTGTTTCTGCTTCTATATGCTGTTCCAAATTATCAAGAAACTCATCTTCTACAGCCTGGATTTTTCCACATCCTGTACATATAAGATGATGGTGGTTATGCTTTGCGCCATCTTTAAAAACATGTCCGATCTCATATCTGACGCATCCATCATCTAGATTAATACGATCAACCAACCGAAGTTCAAGGAAAAGCTGTAAAGTACGGTAAATCGTCGCAAGACCAATCTGAGGATATTCTTTTGATATCTGCCCAAATATCTCTTCTGCTGTCATGTGCCTTCCTTTATTTTTCATCAGACTGTCAAAAACCAGCTGTCGCTGTTTTGTCACCTTCAGTCCTTTCTCCTGCAGTCTCTCCTTTAGCAGTTTCTGTACTTTCTCCTGTTTCATTGTCATTCTCCAATTCACGCCGTGCAGGTATTTCTATTATTGTAAAAGTTCATTTCGAACTTTACATTTCAATATCTATATCTTCCAGTAATTCTTCAAATACTTTTGAAACAGCCAGAAGTTCTGTTTCATCTTCTACAATTTCGTAGATACCTTCTGCATCTTTATCTTCACTCATGTCTTTTAAAATCAGACATTGCGCATCTTCTTCTTCAGAATCTGTTACAAGTATGTATACAGATCCCCCTATTTTTGTCTGTTCAAGCACGAAAAACTCATCTGTCTCGTTTGTGTCGTCATAAGTAAATTTAATTGTTTCCATGCCTTACCTCCTGCTACCCAAATATTTTACTACGTCGATCTTATTCTTCAGCTGACATTCTTTCTTTCATGTAGACAGAATCTAAATAACCCTGCAGGATAAACACTGCCGCAATCTTATCTACATATTGCTTTCTGTCTTCTCTTCGTACATTACTTTCGATCAATGTCCGCTCTGCTTCTACTGTTGTCAGTCTTTCATCCCACATGATAACTTCCAAACCGGTGCGTCTTACAAGCATATCACGAAACTCCAATGACTTTTGCGCTCTTTCTCCGATATCATTATTCATATGTTTTGGAAAGCCAAGCACTATCTTCTCTACACTATATTCCTCAACAAGTGCTTGAATGCGTGCAAGAGTCCTACGGAGTTTATTCTCTTCTTTTCTTTCAATCGTTTCAATTCCCTGGGCAGTAAAACCAAGGGGATCACTTATTGCAACCCCGACGGTCTTTGTGCCATAATCTAATCCCATTAACCGCATATTGATCATTCCCATGAATTAAACATAATATACGATTTTAATAGTTCTTCCACTAATTCGTCTCGTTCCACTTTCATCACAAGGCTTCTTGCACCATTGTAGCTTGTAATGTATGTCGGATCACCTGACATAATGTAACCAACAATCTGATTTACTGGATTGTACCCTTTTTCTTTTAATGCTCTAAAAACAATCTCCAGAATGTCTTTTGCAGAAATCTGCGGCCCTGGTTCCACCTGAAAAAACTGGGTGTTACTTAAATCACTCATTCTTCTTCCTCCATTGATGTATTTTTATTTTCTAATGCTGTTTGTAGAATGTATTTTCTTCATACATGCAAAGTATCCTATATACGATTTTAATATAAACGAGATCATATTTCAATGAAAAAATCGGAATCCTCTCCTATTTTAGCCTTTACAATCTGGTTCTGAAGATTTTCTTCACTTTCCATACCAACCCTTATATATTCTTTTGTATGTCCAGTCTGAATTTTTCTTCCATCTCTTTTTACCATTTCTTCTATAAGGATTTCCACTTCTTTTCCATTGAACATATCTTCATATTTCTTCTTTTGCTGATCATGCAGTTTTAAGAGCACATCACTTCTTTGTGTTTTAATTTCCTCTGGAACCTGATCTGGCATAACTGCTGCTCTTGTACCATGACGTTTTGAATATTTAAATACATGTGTCTCATAAAATCCTACCTTTTCCAAAAAAGATTTGGATTTTTCAAACTCTTCCTCCGTTTCTCCTGGAAATCCTACAATTACGTCTGTGGTAAGTGCCGGATTATCAAAATATTTTCGTAAGAGTACACATTTTTCATAGTATTCTTCACTTGTATAACGACGATTCATCCTCTTTAATGTTTCATCGCATCCACTTTGAAGTGAGAGATGAAAATGTGGGCAAATTTTAGGCATTGCCGAAATTGTTTTCACAAATTCTTCTGTGATGATCCTTGGTTCCAATGATCCCAATCGTATTCTTTCAATTCCCTCTATGTCATTTACTGCCTGTATCAATGTCAGAAGATTTTCTTTTTCATCCAGGTCAACACCATATGAACTTAAATGAATTCCAGTCAACACAATTTCCTTATACCCGTTTAACGCAAGACGTTTTACTTCTTCTTCCACATCTTGTTTATCTCTACTTCTGACTCTTCCTCTTGCATATGGAATAATACAATAAGAACAAAATTGATTGCATCCATCCTGTACTTTGATATACGCTCTTGTATGTTCTCCAGTTGTAGACAAATGTAATTCTTCATATTCGTGTGTATGGTTAATATCAATCAATTCACTTAGTGTTTCATGTTCGTTATGCTCCGTTTCATATTCTTTTAATATTTCAATAAGATCTTGTTTTTTATTATTCCCTATCACAATATCTACGCTTGAATCAATAGTTTTTGCATCTTCTAATGCCTGAACATAACACCCTGCCGCAACGATCACTGCATTCGGATTCATTTTTCTAGCTTTATGAAGCATCTGTCTTGATTTACGATCAGCCATATTTGTAACCGTACATGTATTAATAATATATATGTCCGCTTTTTCTTTAAAAGGAACAATCTCATAGCCTGCATTTTCAAGCATTTCCTGCATAGCTTCTGTTTCGTATGCATTTACTTTGCACCCCAAATTATGTAATGCTGCTTTTTTCATAAATAGTCTCCTGTTATTTTATTTTTTGATTCTTGACTTTTAAACCCTCTTCAACTAGAATGTAAATAGGATAGAAAAACCTATGCCTATAGTTTGTTTATTTGAAGGAGGTATTACCATTGAAAACAGTTCAGATTTCCTTAAATTCTATCGATAAAGTTAAATCATTCGTAAATGAAATAACAAAATATGATAATGATTTTGATTTGGTATCCGGCAGATATGTAATTGATGCTAAATCAATCATGGGTATCTTCAGTCTTGATCTTTCAAAGCCAATTGAACTTAATATTCATGCCGGTGGAAATGTAGATGAAATTCTCGCTTCCCTGGATGCTTACATCATCAAATAATTATAGTTTAAAAAAGCTGTCTCTTTTGAGACAGCCATTTTTTTATTTAACTTTAATCACTTCTGCTGTCTCAATCGCTGTCTTCATCAGTTCGTCAATCTTTTCGCTAAGATTTCTTTCTGATATTTCTATTCTTTCCAGATTTGGCTTTGTCACCGGATGTTTTGCTACAAAAATAGTACAGCAGTCTTCAAATGGAAGAATTGATGTCTCATATGTATCTATCTTTTCAGATATATCAACAATTTCTCTCTTATCCATTCCGATAAGTGGACGATATACAGGAAGTGTGCATACTGCATTTGTTACTGCAAGACTCTGCATAGTCTGACTGGCAACCTGTCCGATACTCTCACCTGTAATAAGTCCAAGACAGCCATTTTCTTTTGCAAAATATTCTGCGATTTTCATCATATAACGTCGCATGATGATCGTGAGTTCGTCATGTGGGCACTTTTCATAAATATACAGCTGGATATCTGTGAAATTAACGATATGAAGTTGAATTGGTCCTGTGTATCTAGAAAGAATTCTTGCAAGATCAACCACTTTTTGTTTTGCACGTTCACTTGTATACGGTGGTGCATGGAAATATGTTGCATGCAATGTAACACCACGTTTTGCGATCATGTAACCCGCAACAGGACTATCAATTCCTCCGGATAAAAGGAGTTCCGCTTTTCCATTTGTACCAACTGGCATTCCACCTGGCCCTGGAATAATCTCTGAATACAGGTATATCTCTTCTCTTACTTCCACATTTAATTTAATCTGCGGATGATGAACATCTACTTTCATATTTGGGAATGCATCAAGAATTACACCACCTAACTCACAGTTTAATTCCATAGAATTGAGAGGATAACTCTTTTTGCTTCTTCTTGCTTCTACTTTGAATGTCTGATTTCCTTCAGGATACTTCTCTTTCATATAAGATACAACTTCTTCACAAAGTTTTTCAAACCCCTGATCTTCAACTCTGACAACAGGGCAAATTCCTACAATCCCGAAAACTCTCTGAAGACTTTCCACGGTTTCATCATAATCATATTCTGATGTACAGTCTACATAAACTCTTCCAGATGCTTTATGAACATCAAATTCCCCATCTACGTCCTTTAAAGCAAAACGAATCTGACGTACAAGTGCATCTTCAAATAAATAACGGTTTTTTCCTTTTAAACCAATTTCTCCATACTTTATCAAAAATGAGTGGGTTTTCATATCTGCTCTCCTTTGTTTTGTTTTATAAATTAATGTCTCGTAAATTTTCTCAGCATTGGAATACAATTATATAACGTATCCAGCGTATAGTCAATTTCTTCCTTTGTAGTAAATTCTGACATACTAAAACGAATTGTGGATTTTAAGTATTCTGATGGCGTGCCAATCTCTCTTAGCGTACCACTTACTGCTGGATGATTGGAAGAACAGGCTGATCCTGCTGAAACATAAATCTGCTTCTCTTCCAGAGTATGAAGCAACACTTCACTCCTGACACCTGCAAACCCTGCACTGATAATATGAGGTGCACTATTTTCATCAGTCAGACCGTGTATAACTACATTATCAATTTTTAAAATTCCTTCTATAAAATATGTTTTCAGTTCTCGCATTTTTGCAATTTTTTCATCCAAATGATCGTATGTCATTTTTGCCGCAAGAGCAATCCCTGCATCTCCGGGTGTATTCTCTGTTCCTGATCTAAGATCTCTTTGCTGTCCACCCCCAAAAATAATCGGTTTAATCTTTACTTTCTCGTTGATGTACAAGAAACCCGTACCTTTTGGACCATGTAATTTATGTCCACTTACTGACATAAGATCTATTCCCTGTCTTTTCGGATAAATATGATATTTTCCAAATCCCTGAACTGCATCCACATGTAAAAGTATAGAAGAATCATATGCTTTTATAATTTTTGAAGCTTCTTCTATCGGCTGTACTGCTCCCATTTCATTGTTAACGTACATGATAGAAACAAGAATGGTATCCGGTCTTAACGCATTTTTCAAATCATCCATTCGGATTCTTCCTGTCTTGTCTACCGGAAGGTAAGTAACCTCAAATCCTTCCTCTTCCTCAAGGTACTTCATTGTGTTTAAAACCGCTGAATGTTCTATTGACGTAGTGATCAGATGTTTTCCTTTTCTTTTATTCGCTCTTGCACACCCAATTAATGCCATGTTGTCGCTTTCCGTACCACCGGAAGTAAACAGAATTTCTTTTGCATTAACCTTCATGATCTTCGCAAGTGTTTCTTTTGCTTCCCTTATGTAATGCTCAGCTTCTACTCCTTTAAGATGCATAGAAGATGGATTTCCAAAATCCTCACACATTACTTTATATACTAGTTCCCCAACTTCCTTATAGCATCTGGTCGTTGCTGAATTATCCAAATAAATTTCCATCTAATCTTACCTCTGTTTTTGTTTATTTCTTTTATTTTTCAAGATGATACATAAGTATGGACAAAACTGTAATTCCTGCTGTTTCTGTCCTTAAAATTCTTTTTCCTAATGTAATAGAATGTGCTCCAAACTTTTCTGCCATTCTTACTTCTTCTTCTTCAAATCCACCTTCCGGTCCGATAAATATTGCTATTTTCTGTTCCTCTTTTATAGCAGAAATAATTTCTTTTGTTTTTGTCATTCCATCTGCTAATTCATAAGGAATCAGAACAACATCCATGTCTCTGGCATATTCCAGCGCCTGAGCAAATGACAGAACGCTATCTACCTCTGGTATCACGCTCCTACCAGACTGTTTCGCCGCACTAAGTGCAATTGCATTCCAACGTTCCACCTTTTTTGCTGCTTTTTTATCATCTAATTTTACCACTGCCCTTTTTGTAGCCACCGGAATCACTTTATATACACCAAGTTCTGCCGCTTTTTGTATAATAAATTCCATCTTATCATTTTTAGGCAAGCCCTGAAACAAATAAATTTTTGATGGAAGTTCTGAAGTACTCTTAAAACTATTTAAAATTTTAAGTGCTGCACATTCTACATCATAATGATCAAGTTCACACTCATATTCCATCCCTCTTCCATCACTGATTTTTACCTTTTCTCCTGACTTAATGCGAAGCACATTTTTCATATGATTCACATCTTTTCCATTAATAAAAATACTATTTTCCCGGATGTTCTGCGGCTCTGTAAAAAAATGATGCATACCTGTCTCCTTAATTCTTTCTTGCAGTTACTGAAACCCATTCTCCTTGATATGTAACTTCAAGTACTTCCAGTCCTGCTTTCTTCACTGCTTCTACTACTGTCTGTTCTTTATCATCTATAATACCACTTGTAATGTAAATCCCGCCTTTTTTAAGCTGATGTACAATGACCGGGGTAAGTCCTGTAAGAACTTCTGCTAAAATATTTGCTGCTACTATATCATATTTTTCATATCCTATGGTATCCTGAATTTCTTTATCATCTATGATATTTCCAATCATAACTTCGTATTGATCTGGGCGAATACCATTTACTTCCATATTTTCATGCGTAGCTTCAATAGCACACGGATCAAGATCTGTACCCACAGAATAACCTGCACCAAACTTTAACGCAAGCATTCCCAGTATGCCACTACCACATCCCACATCAAGAATACGATCTCCATTTTTTACGTATTTCTTCAACTGACGAATACAAAGCTGTGTTGTTTCATGCATACCTGTTCCAAATGCTGTGCCCGGATCAATGTGAATGATCATTTTATTCTCATCTTCTGGCTTTACATCTTCCCAAGATGGTATAATGAGAATATCATCAACACAGAATTGATGAAAATACTGCTTCCAATTATTTACCCAGTCAAGGTCCTCTGTTTCAGACTCTTCTATTGTACATTCTCCAAGCTCCATATAAGCTGACATATCTTTCAACTCTGCGCGTACATTTTCAAGAATCTCCTCTGTCTGAGCCCCTTCCTCCATATAAAAACTTAAATATGCAACTCCGTCATCTGGTTCTGTAACAGGAAGGATATCCACAAACATTTGTTCTTTATCTGACTGTGTAAGTGGAATTTTATCTTCGATTTCCACTCCTTCTACCCCAAGATCCATAAGCATACTGCTTACAATATCTTCTGCCTGTGTTATTGTTTTTAATCTGAATTTCTGCCACTTCATAATTACAAATCCTCCTACTATCAACCGCCTATACTAGACATACGGCGTTTCTCTATTTGCTTTGTTTCACACACTAGCCCTTCATTTTCACTATTTTTAAATTGATGGCTACGTGGTTTTGTATAAATAGTTTCTTTTATGATACCAAAAATCTCTTCATCTGATCTGCCACTTCTTAAACATTCTCTTAAATCTCTTCCACAAGAGTATTGAAGACAAGGCTTTAAAAATCCATCTGCTGTCAGCCTTATCCTGTTACAACTATCACAAAATTGATGCGATATTGCACTGATAAACCCAATTTTTCCTTTAAATCCAGGGAACTGCATATACATCGCTGGTCCATTTCCGAATTTTCCAGAGAGAACTTTTCCACATTCATATGCCTCTTTAAGACTTCTATACACAATTTCTTGACTTCCATGTGGATCACTTTGCCCAATGCCGATCGGCATCATTTCTATAAACCTCACATCTACTGGTTTTTCTTTTGCCAGGGCTGCAAGTTTTACCCATTGATCATCGTTTTCTCCTAACATTGTCACACAATTGACTTTAACGTTAAGTTGTGGATACTTTAATGCTTCTTCTAAACCTTGTAATGCCTCTTCTAACTGATCTTTTCGTGTCAGTTTTTTATATTGATTCCTATCTAGAGTATCCAGACTAATATTTACAGCTGACAACCCTGCTTTTACTAATTCTTCTATCTGACTTTTTAAAAGGACTCCATTCGTTGTCAACGTTACTTCTTCTATTCCTTCTATTCTTTTTAAACTTTCTAATAAACTGCT
>RCNI01000733.1_pt1 | contig 19436 bp, 22 predicted proteins | sample 2041151 | NCBI WGS metagenome assembly RCNI01 (sample SAMN09708214, study PRJNA481090) | feces metagenome | isolation source: feces | place: Antarctica: Albino Rookery | reverse complement strand
GCCAATATGCTGGAAGGCATTGAGGTGCGGCTGAACGAGGATTATCTGGAGCGCAAGGATGAATGGGACGCTTTGGCTCACAAGGTGGTCTACACCGGCCCCATTGACGCCTACTTCCATTATAACCTCGGGCCACTGGAATACCGCTCTGTCCGCTTTGAGCATGAATTGCTGGACCAGCCCAACTTCCAGGGCAATGCCGCAGTGAACTACACTGACCGGGAGACTCCTTGGACCCGTATCATCGAACACAAATGGTTTGAGTTCGGCAAGGATGACGAGGGCAATGATCTGCCCAAGACCATCATCAGCCGGGAGTACAGCTCCGAATGGAAGCTGGGCGATGAGCCCTACTACCCCGTCAACGACGAAAAAAACGGCGCCCGCTACGCTGCCTATAAGGAGCAGGCGGACAAGGAAAGCAAGGTCATCTTCGGCGGCCGTCTTGGCGAATATAAGTACTACGATATGGATGCGGTGATTGCATCTGCGCTGGCACTGACGGAGAAGGAACTTTCCAAGCTGTAATCGTCTCACACGCTTGCAAGTTCATAGATACCCGTTTTTAATTTTCGAGCCATTTCGGTGCCCCTGTTCCGGCACCGAAATGGCTTATTTTCTCTCCATAGTCCTCTCCTTCTTGATATTATAGTAAAAGAAGGCAGTCATTGTTATAATGACTGCCTTCTTTATCTTTGCAAAATTCGCTCAACGAATTTGGTCATGGCGCCTTTCATTTTACAGAATCTTCTTTATCTGAGAGAGGACCGCAACAACCTCTTTTTTGTATAACACCATAATCAGAGCAAACAGGACACACTGATGGCCGAGGAAAAAACGATCTACACCAATAGTGATCAGTGCAAACGCTTGGATCACCAGCAAAATATAAGCTGCAATATCCCGCTTAATATGGATATCCATCTCAATACCCACATATTTTTTCAATTCTCGAATTCGAAGAATCCACATCAGGAAGTAAGATACTGCCGTTGCAAAGACTGCTCCAAGTACACCCCAAAACTGTATTAACACAAGATTTAATCCTGCATTAACCGCAGCTGTAATTGTAGATGTTATAGCAAAGGTTCCAGTCTTTTTTTTCGCTGCCAATAGCCCTCCAATATACGCAGACATTCCAGAAAACACGGTTCCTATCAGGAGAAAGGGGGAATATCTCCATGCTGCAAAAAAGTCATTGGCAAACAAAAAGGAAGCCAGCGGTTTATCCAGCACAATAAGTGCCGAGCACATGCATACCAGCAGAAAGTTATACACATTGTAGGTGTTTGAAAAGAATCCATCTGAATCTTTCTCATCAAAATCTTTGACAGCTGACAGTGTCCACGCCTGACCAAAGATTCCCTGAACAATATTAATAATAGACGGAATTTTGTATCCGACAGAGAGAATACCATTTTCCGATATTCCACAGAACCAGGTTACGATATAGGTATCTAACGCACTACTTGTCCACCACACAATCGCATTTGCTACCATGGGCGTACTGTATTTGACCATCTCTCTTCTAATGGGGTCTTTACGAGGAACCAGTCTTAAATACCTATGAATATCTATTTTGAACAACAGATAAATCACTTGTGCAGAAATTCCAAGAATAGATGCAACAAAATAGCCGATCAAACCGAACTTAAAAACAACCAAAAAGAGAAGGTTGGACACAATCATCACCGCTGTAGACAAAACGCTACCTATCGAAATATCCCTAATTTGATTTGTTCCTCTTGCAAAATAAACCAAAATTCCAGACAATGCGTTTAAACCATATAGAAGGACAAAGAAAGAAGCGTAGTCCTTTAAGATTTTTATAAACCCAAAGTAGTAGTTTATTCCCGTAAACGCCAACAATATAAGCGTACTGAGAATCACATAGTAAAGACCCGTTGAGAAAACTTTATCTCTTTCTGAGTCTTCCTCTACCGAAAATCGAAGCACTGCTTCCTGTATATCCACCGTAAGCAACGGAATCAAAGGACCAATGGTTGCATTTAAGATGTCATAGGTTCCGTAATCCGCCGTTGACAGCACATGTGTGTAAAGCGGAACCATAAAAAAGCTCATCAATTTTGTTGCAAAATTACTTAGAGTTAATAAGCCTATATTTTTAAGCAAAAACCTATATTTTGTCATTTGTTCATTTCTGAATCTTGTATTGAGATATCATGGTTGTTCTTCTTACAAGATTCATGTGCCCCCCATTTCATTTCTTAAAATCTCGGACAATCATTTGGTAATTATCATTCAAGATTTGAATCAGTTGTTCCGGATTATGCCTTTCTCGTGCACAACAAATTTCATTTTCGGAAAGCTTCTCCAGTTTTTCCTGATCTCCGCACAGATCCATAATAAGAAACGCTAAAGCGTAAGGCTCGCTATAAGGGTACAACATTCCGGTCTTTCCATCTTCCACCAAGCTGGGAATACCGCCCACATTCGCCGCAATAACAGGGCAGCCGATAAGCTGGGCCTCACAGAGAGAATTGGGTGAATTATCAATAATTGCCGGATGGATATACATCAAAGACTCTGCCAGCTCTTTGGCCACAGATGATGCATCGATCATACCCAGTAGATTGATGTTATAGTCCTCATGACGAATGCCAGTTTTCACTTCTGCCAAATGAAATGTCCCAAGATTGCCCGCAACATTCCATTGGAAATCAAAAGAAAACTGCTCTTTTAGGATTTTTGCAGTTCTGAGAATCATCTCATTTCCCTTAAGCATTCCTGCCTGTGTGATTGTAACGAGCTTGTGGTCGCCTTTCATCTTCCATCTCGTACTTGAGTCATAAATCTCAGGTCGCAAGGCTTCAGGACAGTAGAAATACTTCGCATCAGGGCTGAAGTATCTTACAATATCCCTATCCCATTTTGTTCTTCCCATAAAATAGTGATTCGACGCCATTACCCGTTTTTCCGCTTCCAAATGAGCTTTATCTTTTTTATGATTCGTTAACGAAGTAAACGCCACTTTCGGACTATAATGGCTGCAACGGATATATTCGCGTTCAGAAAAAGCAATTGCGCTGGATTCGCTATATATATTGGAAAATCCTTGCATATGAATCACAACAGGAACATCCACACTCTCGGCAATCCGACCAAAGGGCCACTCAGAACCAAAACACTGAATAATATCCGGTCGAAAATCCTCAATGATCGCAAGCATTTTGGGTTTCAATCGATTCCACTTAAAATCTGTATCTCTCTTTTCAATCAACCGATCTTTAATGGTATTTGAAATCTCAATCGGATAGTAAGTGACATTATCATTATCTTTGCATACCTTAAACCGACTGTCCGGATATTCAAACGCAATTCCAAGTTCGGTTTCAGGACTATATTTAGTCACTGCCCGTTCCAAAGATGCAATCCAGCCTCCATATTTTTTCTCATCAAACAAAGACGGTGTAACCGAAAACCACAACGCTCTCATCGTATTTTCTCCTCACAACTTAGTAATGATGGTATAAATGTCCATAAAAAGTCTCTTGCTTACCCTTATTTTCCACAAAATCATATTTGTAATTTGCGTTAAGAAGAAATGTATCTTCTGTTATTGTATCCCATATTAACCGATCAAAAGGTTCATTTCCACTCTCGTTTATAAAATTATATCTGCTATTATTCAACGGAACCCGATCTACTTCCGCTTTGACTGCAGGTATATTCTCATACGCAATTGCAATCAGCGCATCAATGAAAAAGTAACTTGGTACAAAATCGTAATCTAGGAAGAAGTTGTCATACATCTCTTTAACAAAAGAAAATAAAATTTGACCTTTCTCTGCGGCCAAAAATCCTGTGGTCCATAGCCCTTTGCATACATGCCAGTCTGAAAACAAACCATGTCTAATCGTATAAAACGAATACTGGCTTACAAAATCTAGCCCTTTCATAGGATAGAAATTGCAATCAATATAAATACCACCGTATTGCTCCAAAAGTAACACGCGAAGATAGTCGGAAATATGCGTCATGGAGAGTTTCTGCATCTGAATAAGCTCCATAATGTAATCTGGAATTTTGACAAACTCCATATAGTTATCTCTACTTACGACGCTCACCTCATAATCCGGCATCATCTGCTTTATGTGCTTAATATTTTGGACGATTCTCGGGGGTGTGCTCTCATCAATCCCTTGCCACCAAATCATCCATACGCATTTTTTATTCTGAACCACACGATGCACCTTGTTCTGGTTCTGATATTTCTGTAGTACAAGTGAATACTTCTTGACTAATACACTTTTTAGTCTGTTGTACTGCATCGTATGAAGTGATTGATTTTTCTTAAACAGAAAGCTTTTTAAGAAAAAAAGTACGGCAAGCTGGACATCAAAACGAAGCAATAGCCTAACGAATAACACGGTATTACTCTTCAGTGTTTGAAGCTTCTTTTTCATTCTGTTTTCCTTCCCGGCGAGCTCATTTCATCGGTCATGTTCTTCTCTAGATGGGAACGCAGCTAAAATTTCAGGTAGATTATCACTTGTCACACGAGCACTAAGGAGTGCAATCTGTTCCTCCGTATAGGCATTTGCATCTAGATCAATGGTCTTTAGTTTATTGATAATTTCCTCCGGAAACCGATATTTAATTACTCGAGCAGGATTCCCTGCTACAACGGCATATGGTGGAATATCATGTGTCACGATGCTCCCTGTTCCAATGACAGAACCTTTTCCAATTCTGACTCCAGACAAAACCCACACTGCATCGCCAATCCACACATCATCTTCTACCACAATCGGACCTTTAGATGTTGCTTCTGCAGTACCAAATGGAAATGTAGATAAGCATTCATAATCATGTCCACCACCCAGCAAAAACTCGCATCTGCCCAAAGAACAATTGGATCCAATCTCCAGTCTCTCACATTTTCCCATGGTATAATTGACATTAATCTTGCCATAACTGCGTTTCCCAACTGTAATTCCGCCATTTCTCACAAACCGGGCCGCCTCTATGTTGCTAATAGAACCAATCCATGTGGAATTGTGACGATTGTGTTTTCGCCAATATCTTTTAACTCGATAGTTCTCAATTCGAAATTTAATTGAAGACAGCATCTTGTCCGATACCTTTTCCTTTCTTACTTGATTCTGCCAAATTTCAGCTTGGCATGGTCCAAGTAACATCCATACACTTTTCCTGTTTCTGCAGCCTTCCTATAATATCTGGAGGTTTTTATAAAATAGAATACTACCATAAAATACAGAGAAATTTTCAAACCGGGTAATGACGAGGCCGTATAGGTCACCCAATATGCCAAAGCAAAAAACATCAAAGGATTGCTCTTACACCGATATGGAACAATCACAATGGAGTAAATCATAAAAACGATATATGCAAGAATACCCAATGATCCATACTGCACCGTAACAGAAAGCCAAACACTCTCCATCCCGTACAGCATAACATATACCTCTTTAGGCAACACTTGTGCAAATTTCACGCCTAACCCGGTCAGAGGTGACATTTTCAGCAACTGCAACGCCTGTTTCATTTGCAAAATCCGCATCTCAAAGCTACTGCCAGAAACCTTTTCTGCTGCATTTTCATTGAACATAGATGCCAAAATCACAAAATTATCTTTTATCAACGGGAAAAGCACGACCAGTGCACCTATCCCGCATAGCGCAAGCACATAAAGTCGCTTCTTTTTGAAGTTCACAAGGGACAGTGCTGCAATCATATAAAACAGCAACGGGGATCTCATCTTTGTAAGAATGACGCAAGGAATGCACAGAAAAGCCGTCAAAAGTGCCAGCTTTTTTAACTTTACTTTATCCTTTTGGTTAATCCACAGCCAAAAAGTAAACACTGAATAGATACTCCAGTTGATGCCCGCTCCAATGGGATGCTCAAAAATCGACTGAATTCTGTATCCTCTGCCTTCGGTGGAATACTGACCCAAAAACATCTTACTCTCATCCTGAATCAGCGTAGCTTCATACATAACCAAAGGATTTGACTGGATTATATACTCCACAAGACCGTACACACAAGAAATGAACACGACAATTGTAATGCTTTTGTATAGCCGCGCATAATCCTCCTTTGTTTCCAGCGTTTCCCACATCATCCATATTAGAAGGACTTCTTCTGATATCGTTTTGATTAGGAATGTAATCTCTGCCTTGAAGCCCGCAAGTGCAAACAAGGCGGATAATGTCCAACTGATTACAAGCAGCAAGAACGGTGCTCGAAACAGGAATTTCGTGTGTGCAAACTGATACTTGTTATGTTTACTGACGAAAAGCAAGATATACATTAGGGTAAGAAACATTTCTACCGTGAGAAGTGGAATTCCCGGAAGAGATATAAGAGTTATATTTGTTACCAAAAACAGCTTATAGGTCAAATATAGAATAAAGCTTTTTTTGAAGTCAACAAAACTGTAAACCAAAATGCATAATCCAACAAGTGCAAAAACCATATTCTCTCCCCATCCAATCACTTAAGTCTTTTGCTCCCGATATAGCCCTTGGATTCAAAAATGAAGTTCCGTCATTTTCCCTTAGTTATCCATGCAATATAAACCTGTCCTTTTCACCGTATGTTACCGATTTCCAAGCAAAATAGAAAGGCGCAATTTTATTCCCATATTTTTGCTTACATACCTGGTTTTCCGGGATGCAGCTAATTTCATTCTAGTCCACAGCGAAGTTTTGTAGCCGGCAACTACAGCCAACCATTCTTTCTGCTCTGTTCCCATCAGTTCTGCGAACTGACGCAAAATTGTTTGCGCCTGTTTTGCGACTCCCACCGGCTCTTGATATCCGATATCCCGGATACGAGCCTTTACGGTTTCCCAGCGACTTTCGGGAACGCCAACCACATTATTCTCGTGCTGCCGGTACTTCATATGTGCATTGGGATCATATACAATTCTTCCATCCACTGCGGCGCAAACAACTGCGAAGTAGAAATCATGCAAGACAATCTCACTTGGAATGCCACCTTCACAGACAAGATTTCTCAACGCCTGATTAAAGATCATCGTACAGCCCAGAATGCCACCGGCACAGGTCAGCGTTTCAAAATCAGTACGAGGCAATGAACGATACACATTTCTACCCAATGACTGCAGCTTGCTATCCACAAGTTCGGCATTGGCGCAATATAGTGCTGGTCCCGCTTCCTTTTCCAACGCAAGCAGACCCGCTTTTATCTTGTCCGGCATCCAGTAGTCATCCTGATCTGCAAATGCATAGAAATCGTACTCCGGGCAATGCTGTACTAAATGCAGGAAACTGCGGGCAGGCCGCATATTTTCTCCCGTGTACCAGTGAATCTTCTGTTGATTAGCATACTCATGCAGAATCTGCTTCGTCTGGTCGGACGATCCATCATCTCGCACCCAAAGATCCAGTTCAAACTCGCCTTCCTGCTCCAAAATCGAGTTAATCTGCTCGCGGATATATTTTTCACCATTATAAGCCGACATAAGGACCGCAATTCTCATTCAAAATGCTCCTCTAAGCTTTTCTTCTTCAATGTAGATTACTAAACAGCACTATCTAAATACCTTTAAGCTGTCTTTACTTTTCTGTTTTTGAACTGCTTCCCTATCCATTTGTAAGCTTCAATGCCAACAGTCAAAAATGAAATCTCCAAAACAAATGCAAACAGGAACGATAGCCAGCCTCGTCCCAGCAGAGTCAGCACGCCGATTTTCTCCAACCCACGAAAAACAACCATTTGAGCAAGGTACATCTCCATGCTGATGCTACCAAAATAGTGGAATACGCAATTGTCCAGAATTTTTGTTTTTACCCCCATAAAGAAGCACAACAAAACGCTGAACGCCAGAATTGAAACCAGTGGAAATAATTCCACTTTTCCCCACAACAGCATTGAACTTTCCTTAAGTCCAGGCAGAAAGGTATATCCCGTAACCGCAGCAACACAAATAATAATCGATACAACCTTATATTTCTGTACCCATGCAGTAATCTGATCCCTGTAAAGGAAAATCAATCCGCCGGCAAGAAAATATGGGGTGCAGAAAATAAAGGTATGCCGATGTGTAAAAGAGGCCATAGGCGCAATGAACTTATCTGTAAAAAAGTAATGACTACACAGCAAATTGATCACAACTGAAACAAAAAATGCCATCCATGCTCTTCGCTTGTTTTTAATGAGAAAGCAAAAATACGGAAATAGCATATAAAACAAGAAGATCACGCCAAGCGTCCAGCTGACCCCCAAAACATCAAGACTGTTATTTGGAAGAAGCCCAAATGCCATTGTGATTTCCATAAATCCCTCGTAGACTGCATCCATGGAATGTTCCATGATAACTGCAAAGACAACAAGGCAGGAAAAGAAAGGCAAATTTTTCTTGATACGCCGCATGTAGAAATCTTCTATACGAATCTCGTTATTTTGTATCCTGTCGTAATAGCCACAGCACATACTAAACCCGCTCAGCATTAAAAACAGAATTACAAAATGGGTCCACGAAGGAATGACCACATCATAAACCAGTCCGTGAATCTGGTAGTTAAAATTTGCACAGATGTGCATGGCGATAATTCCGAAGCAACACAGTGCCCGCAGTGCATCCAGATTCTCATAATTTTTTTTCTTAGACATAGCAAATCTCCTCTATTGTTATGACCCAATCCTGAATGTAATTACTTTCTGTATACGGTGTAATAATGATGACCTATGCGATCCTTCTCCGGGGGCAGCTGCATATAGTCCCCATAAATATGCCGCAGCACTGCATCATAGGCTTTGGGAACCCGGAACTGATATTGTTCAAAGGGAACCAACACCAAATCGTCAAACCACTCTCGTTTAAAAATATCCTTTTCGCCGCCGCTTAGCCAAACCGCACAGCCAACATACTGGGCTTCATCATAAGACTTGACTCCCTCCAGCTTTGCAAGCTGTTTCTGGAAATAACCCTTGCCGATGCATTTCGACACCAGATAAGTTGGGAATTTCAGCGCTTTTTTCAGGGCAGTTGTGGTCGTTTCCATCGCAAAATGTTCTCTCGTTGCTTGATAGCACAAAGAAGACAGTAAATCTCCCTTCCGCCCAAACGAAACCGCCTCTTGCTTCGTATTTCCCAGACCGTCATATGGATAGATGTCAATAAAAACGCCCATTCCATAGGGCTTTTCATTTTCCATTTTAATCCCATAACGCTCATCGCTGACCCGTGCAATCATGTATGGATAGTCCTTACAGGACTTGGGGTCAAACACCTTCAGATTGGGATATTCCGCACGATGCTCATGCATGTAATTCAGAAACACATCATAATCCTTGCGTGGCATCATAATATCCACATCATCATCCCACGGAATATAACCCTGATGCCGAATAGCTCCAATCAGCGTACCATAAACCAGAGAATAGCGCCAGTTATGCGCTTCACACACTTCCGCAACCTGGTGCAGGATTTCCAGCGACACCTGCTGCACTTCTTTCATAGTAAGGGCTTCCATATATCTTCTCTCTTTCATAGCTTCGGCTTTTTGCACCTGTTGAACATTCCTTACTGGATGATGTATCTGAAATAAGTGCCCTCCAAAGCAGCATCCTCTTCTGAGAATTTATAACTCAGCTTATGGAAGGGGGTTTGTGCTATCATGGCCTGCCACATTCTGGGGTCATACTGGTCAAACATACGCAAAAGCAAGTTGTGCGGAGTTGCGTTATCCCGAGGCACAATACGATTCCACTCATCCGGATTCTGCTCCAATGCAATGGACATAAAATCATGCACAAGGAAATAATCCACCATCTTATCATGGGTCTTCCAATATTCATAGCAGAGATCCCGGGTCAAGGTAAGAATTCGATTGTTCGTTTTTGCGCTGATCAGCCAAGACGATATCAGCTGAGACTGGCCATCCCTGCCCGGCTTCAATGCCTGATAAAGGAACAAATCAGAGTCAAAGAAATAGTCCGGAATATCCTGCCGTTTGCTGGTGCACAGGACGGTAGAGTCAATCCACATTCCGCCATATCGGATCAGCAGCTCCAGACGAAGCAAATCCGTCATATGGGTATGTGTAATCAGACCTGCTCTCCATTTTTCCATGATGTACTCAGGAAACTGCACATATTCATCCATATTCTCGCTGGTAATCAGGATAATTTCTCGATCCGTCAAATTTTTCTTCAACGATTGATAACATTTCTGAACCAACTGTGGTGCAGACTCCATCCCCTGAAACCAGCAGACCCAGACTTTATTGGACTTCTGATGAGGAACCGTATCATCAAACGCTGCATTCAGCTCCTCAATCTGCCTGCGATACCTCTTTTCAAGCCGTTTTTTGATTTTGTATTGTGCCGAGAGCCGCAAGATCTCCAGAGCCTTCTTCTCTTTTCCCAGCAGCAGGAACTCGCATCCTGCTGTAAAAAAAGCGCCGCCTCGAATATACTGCTTGACTAGGCCCATACCGCCCTGCTTTTCAAATACTGCCTTCAGACCCATATCAATCTCTCCAAAACATCTGTTATCGCTTCAAAAAAGTTTCACTGTATCGACCAGCGATATACTCCCAGCTATAGGCATCCCGAATTCTCTGCTTTGCCTTGGCTTCATATTCCGCCCGCTGCTCTCCGGTCATCTGATCGGCGCGCTCAATCAGCGCCGCCAGATCACCGGGTTCTTTGCTCCAATAGAGAGCAGCATCCTCTGCAACCTCCCGGTTAAACCCGACATTGAGCAACAGATTGAGTTTGGTACTTCCCAGCGCTTCCAGCAAGCTGGGATTCGTTCCGCCCACTTCGTGACCGTGGAAATATGCATACGCATTCTCACGAATCTTCATCAGCAGTTCCTGATCATAAACCGTTCCGACAAATTTGATGCGGGGATCCTTCTTAAAGTGGATCTTCTCCTCCAGTTCAGCCAGAAACTTATCATTGACATTAGTGATGATCGCAAAATCCTTCTGGCTTTTGCTCTTCATAAACTCCCGGATCATAACCTCATAGTTGTTTTCCGGGACAAAACGACCGACAACCAGATAATAGTTGTCCGCCTTCAAACCCTTTTCCGCATACCAAGACATAAGTTTGGGGGCCTCATCGGTCAGCTGGCTCTTCCGGGTTTCGGCTCCATACGCAATAAAGGTGGTCTTCGGATCTCGGCCGTGAATTCCCTTTCCGTCGTAGCACTCATGAATATAACGCTCGATATTCACCGAATCGCAGATGGCTAAATCGCAATACTTAATCATCATCTGCTCCGAGATCTTCCAATATTTTCGAATCGGTGCGCTCCACTTGGCTCGCATCCATTCATGTCCATCCGGATTGAGATACACTTCTCCCCCAAGCTTATGAATGGCTTTGTAGAAGTGACCGGCGAACGGTCCGATTCGACAAGCCATAATATACACGATGGGGTGTACAATTTTCTGGACCTTAATAATCCGAATGCATTCCTCCAAGGCTTTTACATCGTAGTAAATCGCCTGTGCAGGTCCGATTTTTTCCGGGATTCGAATTCGAAAGCAATGTGCATTGTGGTACTCAAATTCAGTTTCGGAAAGAATTTCTGCACCCGCCGTCTGATACGGATCCATGCACCCGTCTCCATTTGCCTTACAGGCTACATGGTACTTAATTCGGTCATTGGACGCGTGATATTCTGTAAGCTTATTGATGAAGGTTTCATATCCGCCGTATGCTCCAAGACTTTTTGCACCAACCAAGAATACATGTTGAACCATCATTCTTACCTTCTCTCTTCTCAATACGCTAATGCGGCTGTCCGAAACCACAATTTCAGCATTCCATCCTGTTTCTTGTGCTTTTCTCCGTCAAAGGAGTGGGACATATCCAGAACTGCATCGTTTTTCTCTCTCCGAATTTTTCCCACCATAAAACACTGCAAGGTATCAACAGATCCACTGAACGCAAAGCAGCATATTTCCTTCTGCCTCGCTAAGCTCACTATCACCCATTATGTTTCTACATATTAACACAAAAAACAAAAAAGAACAACAAAATCCACATTTTTATCCCATTTATCTAAATTTTTCGTTTGTGTTATGTTCTTTTTTATTCTTCTTTGAGGGAAGGATAAGACGAATTCCAACCCTCTTTTCTCCAATGCGAGTGGAACCTGATCGTAAGAGAATTTTGTTTCTGAATCTTGCACTCTTTTACGCAAAAAAAGACAACCTGCGCCGTGAGTAATTTTGCGGTAGACACCTGAAGCCCGGAATTTTTCGGACTTATACTGTTTCGAAAAACAATCTTTTCTAATTGTACCTAATATTTTAGGCATAGTCAAGATATTGGGTATGATATTATTGAGAAAGCAGGAAAGGAGGGTTGCAGCATGATCTCATATCGCCCGTTTTACAATACACTTCTGCATCTTGGGATTACCGAGTATGCATTGATCTACAAATACGGTATTCCTGCCAACACAATCCACAGAATGAAGCACGGAAAACCCATTACCACCACCACTTTGGACACTCTGTGCAGCATTTTGGAATGCCCCGTGCAAGACATACTGGAATACCTTCCTCCCGAAGAAGCATAAGAGCAAAACCGTTGCCCGCGGACCACAGGCAACTGGGTTTTGCTCTTTTCTCATTCAATCCGCTTGGATTTTAGATTCAAAAAACGAAACCAGATCGGTTCCATCTTCGCTTAGAAATTCATCGGTCCATGCTTGGATACGCTCCACAAACTTGTCATTCTCCAGATAGTCCCAAGGGTGAAGGGTTTCCGCAATTCCATATAGCCGAGCCAGTGCGAGCGCCGCTTCTATGTATTGTTTGTTCATAGGCAGTCCTTTCTCCAATAATGCAAAACTCATCTTTCTCACCTTGCCACATTCATTCCACTTATTCTCACCTTTTCTTTATTGTACCCCAATTTTTATGACAGAAAAACATTTTTTCACGGTTTTTAATTCTAAATGCAAAGAAATTTCTTTTTCTTCGAAGCATCGTTCTGTTGGGCAAACGGGAGAATATAATTCCTTTTTTTACAGATAATAGGAGTGAAACCTGTCAAGGAGGATTTATATTCATGAAAGCAACAGGCATTGTTCGCAGAATTGATGACTTGGGCCGGGTTGTAATCCCCAAGGAAATCCGTCGCACCATGCGCATCCGGGAGGGCGATCCGCTGGAAATTTACACAGACCGGGACGGAGATGTTATTTTCCGCAAGTACTCCCTCATGGGCAGCATCAGCGAGTTTGCCGAGGAGATTTGCCACGCCGTCCATGCCACCACAGGACTTCCCACTCTGGTCACCGACCGAGATACGGTTCTGGCCGTTTCCGGCTCCCCGAAGCGAGAATTCGGCGACAAACCGATTTCTCCTGCTTTGGAGCAGATCATGGAGCAGCGCAGCGTCTATCGCCCCTCAGAGCAGGATGCTCGCTCCCCGGTCATCACCGGAAGCAATCATCTCTCCATCGGCGTGGCTGCCCCCATTCTGGCGCAGGGCGATGTACTGGGATGTGTGGTCATCGGCACCACCGGTGAGGACACCCCCATCGGCGAAAAAGAATACACGCTGGCAGAAACTCTGGCCGGATTTCTGGGCCGACACATGGAAAGCTGAAAAAAGAGGCAGAACTCCCCACGGTTCTGCCTCTTCACTATGGAAAATAATTGCTCTTTTTCTTCAATTATGGTATTCTTTGGGTATCACAATTTACTCAAGTGGGTTCTTGCCCACGGATAGAAAAACGAGGAATTCATATGGAAGAAAAAACTACTGCAAAAAAAGTCATGCTCTCCGGCATCCAGCCCAGCGGCGATCTGCATCTGGGCAACTATCTGGGCGCCATCAAGACTTGGGCCAACCGCTCCGAGCTGTATGACTGCTACTACTTCATGGCGGATATGCACACCATCACCGTGCGTCAGACCCCTGCCGATCTGCGCCGCCGCACTCTGGAACAGCTGGCCATCTACATCGCCTGCGGTCTGGACCCGGAGAAGAACACTCTGTTCGTCCAGAGCCATGTGCCTGCCCACGCACAGCTGGGCTGGGTGCTGGACTGCTACACCATGTTTGGTGAGCTGAGCCGCATGACCCAGTTCAAGGATAAGTCCGCCAAGCACGCCGACAACATCAACGCCGGTCTGTTTACCTATCCCTCTCTGATGGCTGCCGACATTCTGCTCTATCAGCCTGACCTGATTCCTGTGGGTCAGGATCAGAAGCAGCACTGCGAGCTGACCCGTGACATCGCCCGTCGCTTCAACAACCTCTACGGCGAGGTGTTCAAAATCCCCGAGCCCTTTATCCCCAAGGAGGGCGCCCGCATCATGAGCCTGAATGCTCCGGACAGCAAGATGAGCAAGTCCATGCCCGACGGCTGCGTGTTCCTGATGGAGAAGCCCGAGGACATCATGCGCAAGTTCAAGCGTGCCATCACCGACAGCGACACGGAAAACTGCGTCCGCTACGATCCGGAGAACAAGCCCGGCGTGGCCAACCTGATGAATATTTACGCCGCCTGCACCGACAAGACCATCGACGAGATCACCGCCGAGTTTGAGGGCAAGGGCTACGGCGCTTTCAAGCCCGTGGTGGGCGAGGCTGTGGTGGAGACCCTGCGTCCCATCCGTGAGGAAGCCCAGCGCCTCATCACCGACAAGGCTTACCTCTCCGACATCTGCAAGAAGGGTGCGGAAAAGGCCAACTATGTGGCCAACAAGACTCTGCGGAAGGTCTACAAAAAGGTCGGCTTCCTGCAGCTGTAATTCCATTCAGAATCCCATAAGCACGACGAGGGCCAGCACGATCAGCCAGTCCTCGTCGTCGCTTTCTATAAACAGGTAGACCAGGATCAGCATGAGCAGGATGTCGCCTTTGTCGAACCGATCCAGATGCAGCATTTGCAGCAGCCGGTCCGGCTTGGGTACTCCGCCCTCGAACAATTTCCGGAACAGGCCGCCAAGGCCGCTTTGTCCCCCTTGTTCGGAGGCCACCGGCTCATCGTCCCCGGTGGGAATATAAGAATTATACATGCCCATCCTCCCGAAACAGCTGCATCGAGCCCCGGATCACCCGGGACAGGCGGGCGATTCGGATCGCCTTATCCACCTTTTCCCGGCTCTCCTGCTTCAAAAACGGCTTGAGTGCTTCCAGCAGCGCCTGCTTTTCGTCACCGCCGGCAGTATACATCTGCACCAGTGGCAGCAGCTTTTGCAGCATCGATGGGTCGAATCCCCCCAACAGACTGCCCAATCCCCCCAATGGGTCGGCAGTCGGTGGCGGCGGTGACTGCACGGTCCCATTCTGTCCGTTTGGTTCTCCTTCGGATGCCGTCGCTGCTCCGCTGCTGTTCTCCCCTCCGCCGGACAGGCTGCTGGCCAAGGACATGATCTGCTCCATGGTCTCCGGTGAGGAGAGGATCGCATTCAATTTGTCTTCCCATTCGCTCACTGCGTCCCCCTCCTCTCCTCGGCATCAGTGGTTCAGCTTGCTTTGAATCTGGGCAATCAGCTTTGCGCCTTCCTGCGTTGCAGACAAGGCGTCCAGCATCCCCTGTAAGGCTGCGCTGTCCCCCTGCTTGGCGTGCTCCGCCGCCGACTGGAGATGTCCGCCGCTGCGATTGTTGAGCAGCTGGGCGAGCTGACGCACCTCCGGCGAATTCATCAGAGAACGCAGCTGCTCCGGGTGCTTCAGGACCTCACGCGGGTCCATTGGCTGCTTTTGTTCTGGCATTTCAAATCCCACCTTTCCTGTTACCAGTATATGCAACGACGAAAAGGATGTGACGCAAATGAAGATTATGGTCGTGTCCGACTCCCACGGTCGGATTGAGGACACTATTATGGAAATTGAGTCCCTGCGTCCGGACGCCATCTTCCACTTGGGCGACCACTGGCGTGACGGCGAAGAGCTGGCCTTTGCCTACCCAGACATCCCCCTGTATCAGGTCCCCGGCAACTGCGACTGGTCCGTGGTGGGCCAGCCCTCGGAAAAGCTGGTCACTCTGGGCGGCGTGAAGTTTCTGCTCTGCCACGGACACACCTACGGGGTGAAAAACGGCTACTACTCCGCTGTCAGCCACGCCCGTACCGAAGGGGCGGATGTGCTGCTGTGCGGTCACACCCATCGGCCCCACTACGAGGATTTCGGCGGTTTGCAGCTGTTCAACCCCGGCAGTGTGGGCTATGACCACACCTACGGCGTCATCACCGTGCAAAACGGCATCGCCTCTTGCAGTCTGCGAACCATGGAATAACAAAACAGCACCCCGGACGGAATCTTCCGTCCGGGGTGCTTTCATACGCTTATCAATACAGAGGCAGTCCGCCGGTGAGGGCATCCGCCTGTTCCGCCTCCAGCGGTTCAAAGGCAAGCGCGGTATAGGTCGGCTCGCCGTGGAACTCGGTGAGTCCTGCATCCTGAATCAGAGCTGTGACAACACCGGCTTCTCTCGCCTGCTTGTCCAGTTCCAAGAGCGCTTCCTCCGAATCCACATAGACGCAGATTTTCGCCATGCCGTAGCGGAACCAATCGGTCAGCGGGCTCTCCTGTCCCTCCGGGGCATTCAGGAAGGCATACCCCTCCGGGTCCACCGTCAGCTCAGCCATCCGGTTTTCCTTGACGATGGCCCGCAGCACGGCCTCTACCGACGCATGGGACGCCTGTGCGGCAATCTTTCCCTTGCGCATTTTCAAATCCCTGCGGACAATCAACATCTGTTTACTGCGATATGCCATATCAACGCACCAACTTCGGAATCAAAATCTGTTCCGGCATGTTCGGAGTAATGACGATTTCATTTTCCTCCGCACGGTTCACCGGAAGGTCGGTGTTCAGGAAGGGGTCCAGCGTGGACAGCACCCGATAGCCGATCACACCGTCCCGATAATGCATGGGGATGGTCACACGGGGATGCAGCAGCTCCATCACTGCGTGTGCCTCCTCTGCGTCAATGGTGAAGTTACCACCCACCGGGAGAATCAGCAAATCCGGACGACCGATCTCCTCCGCCTGTTCCGGCGTAAGAACACAGCCCAGATCGCCCATATGTACCAGACGAAGTCCCTCGCCCTCAAACACATGGATGAGATTCTCGCCCCGACGGGCTCCATTGTGATGGTCATGGGCACTGGAAACCGTGCGCACCGAAAAGCTCAGCTCACGGCCGGTGAGAATGACCTGCTCCACCGCATTGTGATCGGCGTGATCGTGGCTTACAAGCGCCGCATCGGCGGTCAGTTCCGGCAGGCGCAGCCCGGGAACATAGCCGACCGCATAGGGATCTATAATCAGACTTCTTCCGGCCATCTCAATCCGGAAGCAGGAATGTCCATACCAAGTGACAACAGCGTGACTCAATGTTATGCCTCCCAAAATCTTCTGTTCCTATGTGCGTTATCGCACCCTCTTCAACCTAACATTCACAATTTTACCATATTCCCACCGCCAAGCAAGAGAAATTGCACCTTTTCCCGTTTTTCTCCGTTGGTATAAAATCTGACCTCTTCAATGTTTTGCTATTTGGTGATTTTTTCCTCATTCTTTTCGTGGTAACATATTGACAATAGAAATTATCGGATATTTCGCCCATATTTTTCCTGTTTCTTCGACAAAATAAGCCATAATGATAACAATGCAGCAAAAAGGAGTTGCGTTCTATGACCATCACCTATCCCGTAAAGCGTGGAATTTATGTTAACCTGACCAACCGTTGTCCCTGTGCCTGCACCTTCTGCCTGCGTCAGAACGGCCCCGGCGTGTACGGCTCCGACCCTCTTTGGCTGGAACGGGAACCGACCGTGCAGGAAATCTGCGATGACCTGATGCGCTGGAATCTGGAGGACTACCAAGAGGTGGTCTTTTGCGGCTACGGCGAACCGACGGAACGGCTGGACGATCTGCTGAAGGTGGCTGCCTTTTTGAAGGCTCACTCGAATATCCCCACCCGCATCAACACCAACGGCTTGTCCGATCTCATCTGGAAGAAACCCACCGCTCCCCTGCTGAAGGGTCTGATCGACACGGTTTCCGTCAGCCTGAATGCCACCAACAAGGAGGAATACCTCCGGCTGACCCGGAGCAAATTCGGCATTGACTCTTATGACGCCATGCTGAACTTCACCCGGGATTGCACCAAGTATGTCCCCCATGTCGTGATGACGGTGGTGGGCGAGCCGGTCACTACCCCGGAGGAGCAGGAAATCTGCCGGGGCATCTGCGCACAGGTGGGCGCCACCCTCCGGGTGCGCCCCTACGAAAGCTAAATTTGCTGAAAAACGGTCGGCACAGAAATCTGTGCCGACCGTTTTTTCGTCATTCGTCCTTCAATTCGTTTCCCACATGAGGGTCGATCATAGTCGCCTTTGCGTAGTCCCAAAGGGCCTGAGAGCCCTCTGCCGTCCGGGCGTTTCTTCCCATCACCTGACTCACCTTGACGCCGTGTTCCTTCCAGGAACGGCCTTCCGTGGCGTGATTGAGCATCAGGGGCTGGACACAGTCCATGGTGCGGGCGAATTTGGCTTCCGGAGTCTCTCGAGCCTCAAATTCGTCCCACAAGGCCCGAAGCTTCTTGCCTTGGTCTTCCGGCAGCAAGCCGAAAATACGGTCTGCTGCGGCCACCTCACGCTCTCGCTGGGTCGTTTTTCCCTGCTCATCGTAGGCATAGGTGTCGCCGGCGTCAATTTCCACCAAATCGTGAATCAGCACCATAGACATCGTTTTCAGCACATCAATTTCCTCATTGGCGTACTCACTGAGCAGCAGCGTCATGAGGGCCAGATGCCATGCGTGCTCCGCATCTCCCTCTTTTCGACTGCCGGATGCCAGATAGGTCTGGCGGATGATCTCTTTTTCCTTGTCGATCTCCTTCAAAAACGCAAACTGCGCTTCCATTCGCTCCATACAGCTGCCTCCTTTATCTGTTCTCTATCCTAACCCACTCTCCCCCGGATTGCAACCACAGTTGACATTCTTTCCGGGAGTGGGTACAATTCTCTGGAACCAATCCGTTTTATCCACAGGAGAGTGCTATGAACCACCCAAATTCACCAAAACTGAATCAGGATCGTGTGATTTTTCATGTGGACGGCAACAACTTTTACGCCTCCTGTGAGTGCCTGCTCCGCCCGGAACTGAAAGAAATCCCCATGGCGGTTGCCGGCGATCCTTCCAGCCGTCACGGCATCATTTTGGCAAAAAACCAGCTTGCCAAGCAGTACGGCGTGAAAACGGCGGAGCTGATCTGGCAGGCGGAGCGAAAATGCCCTAATCTGGTGCTGGTTTCCCCCCACCGGGAGGTTTACTCGAAAATTTCCCGGCAAATGAATGAGATTTTTCTCCGCTACACCGATTTGGTGGAACCAGCCAGCATTGACGAGAGCTATCTGGATGTGACCGGCTCTCTCCACCTCTTCGGCGGCGATCCGCTGGCACTGGCAGACCGCATCCGGTCTGAAATC
>RCNI01000732.1_pt1 | contig 19436 bp, 9 predicted proteins | sample 2041151 | NCBI WGS metagenome assembly RCNI01 (sample SAMN09708214, study PRJNA481090) | feces metagenome | isolation source: feces | place: Antarctica: Albino Rookery | reverse complement strand
AAAATAATTTAGATTCTTGTTTTGTTTGTGTTTGTTGCTGATATACAGTATGTTGTATGTCTTTTCTCTTCTGCCTTTTTTTATGGTGGTTTAAAAAACATGAATAAAAAATGCTTGTTTTGAGGATAATGGAATAGTTTTTGATACCTTTATTTTTCTGTATGCTTGTGCAAGGTTATTGATATTATTTTGGACAATACGTATAGAGCAAGACCTTTTCATCAGGGAGATGGTGGAGAGAAAATAAAAAAGTATGGGCGTATGGGTCTGTACAGGAATGAGAATATATATTAAATATTAGTTATATGAGATTAAAATGGATTATCATTCTCGGTTTAGGAGTAATGATAGTAAGTGCTTGTAAAAGAAAGCAAGCTGCTTATCAAAACATCCCTCGTCCGGTACGGGTGATGAAAGTGGAATCTTTCGGGCAGATGCAGAAAGTGTATACCGGTGTAGTGGAAGCTGAAGAGTATAGTAAATTGGCTTTTAAGGTATCGGGACCGCTTGTGGAAATGAATGTTCAGGAAGGTCAGAAAGTGAAAAAAGGTACAGTGGTTGCAGCCGTGGACCCATTGGATTATAATTTGCAAAACGAAGCAAACAAGGCTGCTTGGTTGACAGCCAAATCAAAATTGGAACGTAACAAACGCCTGTTGGCTATGCAGGCGATTTCACGTCAGGAATACGAAATTGCAGAGGCTGATTATATCCGCACAAAATCAGCTTATGAAACATCCAGCAATACGCTGAGAGATACAAAATTGAGAGCTCCTTTTGATGGTTTCGTGGAAACTCGTTATGTCGAAAATTATCAGAAGGTGCAATCGGGTGAGCCTATCATTAAGCTTGTCAATCCTGATAAGTTGGAAATCGGATTTATTTTGCCTGAAATCAATGTGAATTTGACTCGTGAAAAAATACGGATAGAAGTGGAATTTGACACTTATAAAGGACAGTGGTTTAAAGCTGAAGTAAAGGAATTTGTGGATGCATCTCCTGACGGTAGTGGTATCCCGGTACGTTTGGCTATTGTAGACCCTGCTTTTTCTCGTGAACGTATAAACATTTATCCGGGATTTTCATGTAAAGTGCGTTTGAATATTGATAATAGCCTGGGAGAGGGATTTGCTATTCCGATGAGTGCTATTTTTAAAGATACGAAGACGGGCGAAACTTCTGTGTGGTTGTATTATGAGACAAGTGAGACCGTTACACGCCAGCCTATTAAAGTGGAACAAGTGTTTGGTACGGACTATGTGCATGTCGTATCTGGCTTGAACGCAGACAATGTGATTGTGGTGGCCGGTGTTAATTATGTGACTGAAGGACAGAAAGTGTCGTTGGTTGAAAATTGAAAAGGGAGGCAAAAATGAATCTGGCTAAATATTCATTGGATTATCCGAAAGTAATTTATTTTTTCCTGGTGGTGATGTTGATTGGTGGTGTGATGGCATTCGGTTCATTGGGGAAAAAGGAAGATTCTCCGTTTGTGATTAAAACCGCGGTATTGATAACTCAATATCCCGGAGCTTCACCTAAAGAGGTGGAGGAGTTGATAACCGAACCAATAGAACGTGAAATTCAATCTATGCGTAGGGTGCATAAGTTGAAATCCGATTCTTATTATGGAATGTCTAAAATCAGTATTGAGTTAGACCCTGCAACTCCGCCTGAAGAGATGCCCCAGATGTGGGATGAACTTCGGCGTAAGGTATTGAATGTACAATCCTTGTTGCCTCAGGGGGCTTCTGCCATCAAGGTGTCGGATGATTTCGGGGATGTATTCGGTATTTATTTTGCATTGACAGCCGATGAAGGTTTTTCATGGCATGACCTCCGGGATTGGGGGCAGCGCCTGAAAACTGAGTTGGTGACGATTGAGGGGGTACAGAAAGTAGCTCTTTTCGGAGAACAGACAGAAGTGGTGAATGTATTCATTTCCATGCCTAAATTGGCGAATTCAGGCATTAATTTGAATTCGTTGATGCAGACTATTCGTTCTCAGAATGAGCTGGTAAATACGGGAGAGAAAAAAGCGGGGAAAATGCAGTTGCGAATTCTTGCCACTGGAACTTATAAAAATCTTGCAGATATAAGCAATCAGTTGATAGTTACGGATTCCGGTAAACAAATTCGTCTGGGCGATATTGCGGATGTCGAAAAAGGATATTTGGAACCGCCTGGGTCATTGATGCGTGTGAATGGCAAGAGGGCTATCGGAATAGGTGTCTCTACAGCTCCGGATTATGATGTTGTGAAAGCGGGCGAGTCTGTGCGGGAACGTCTGGCACAGTTGGAGGGACAGATGCCTGTGGGTATCGAAATGGTGTCGCTTTATCCGGAAGACCAGATTGCCCGGGAGGCAAACAATGGTTTTATTCTGAATCTGGTGGAATCAGTGGCTATCGTAATCTTTATCATTTTGTTGGTGATGGGAGTGAGAGCCGGTTTGTTGATCGGTAGTTCGTTGATTTTCTGTATCGGTGGTACATTGCTGATTATGCAGTTTATGGGTGTCGGATTGAATAGAACCTCTTTGGCTGCATTTATCATTGCTATGGGTATGTTGGTGGACAACGCGATTGTGGTCACCGATAATGCTCAGGTTTCCGTGAGTAGGGGTATCCGGCGTCGTCAGGCATTGATAGACGGTGCGACCACTCCGCAGTGGGGACTGTTGGGGGCCACTTTGATAGCAGTTTTCTCTTTCTTGCCGCTTTATCTTGCCTCTTCTTCTGTAGCGGAGATGGTGAAGCCGTTGTTCATTGTATTGGCGGTTTCTCTTCTGCTGAGCTGGATTTTGGCGTTGACTCAGACAACTACGTTCGGTGAATTTATCTTGAAAGATAGCACCGGTAATGCTGTAAAGGATCCTTATGACAAACCTTTCTATCATAAATTTGAGAACCTGTTGCGCTTTTTGATTCGTTTCAAGAAAACAACTTTGCTGACAATGATAGGTCTTTTCATGTTGGCAATGGTGGTGATGGGGTTGTTGCCGCAAAATTTTTTCCCGAGTATGGATAAGCCTTATTTCAGGGCCGATTGCTTTTTGCCGGAAGGATACAGTATCCGGGAAACCGAGAAGGAAATGGGTAAGATAGAGGATTTCCTGTTACAGCAGAAAGAAGTGAAGTGTGTGTCGACAACTTATGGAGGTTCTCCTTTGCGCTACTATTTGGCAAGTACCTCTTTCGGACCGAAACCTAATTTCGGTAATTTGCTGGTAGAGCTTACTGACAAGAAATATACGGCTGAAGTGGAAGCACGTCTGAATGAGTATGTGCGTGCAAATTTCCCTGATATATTGGTCCGCTCGTCATTGTTCAAATTGTCTCCGGCGGTTGAGGCCAATATCGAATTCGGTTTTATTGGTTCTGATGTGGATACTTTGGCAAAACTGACCGAGCAGGCAATGTCTATTATGCGTAAGTGTGATATGGTGACCGACGTGAAGAACAGTTGGGGTAATAAAGTGCCTGCATGGGAGCCTGCCTATTCACAGGAGCGTGGACAGCGTTTGGGAATTTCCCGTCAGGCGGTAGCCTATTCATTGAAGATTGCTACCAATGGATTGGCATTGGGCGAGTTTAGGGAAAACGACTTGTTTATGCCTATTTTGTTGAAGGAGGAGAATATTTCGACTTCTGATATCGACAATATGAAGACTCTTCCGGTATTCTCGCAGTCCGGTTATCCGGTTCCGTTGGCTCAGGTGGTTGATAGTTTCGCTTTTGCTTATAATTATAATGTCATCAAGCGTTACAACCGTGAAAAGGTAATGATGGCGCAGTGTGACTCTAAGCGTGGAGCCAATACGATGGCTGCTTATGATCAGGTTGAGAAGGCATTAAAGGAAGAGATGGTGATGCCTCAAGGATATCGGATGCAGATTTTTGGAGAGAATGAATCTCAGACGGAATCAAATGCAGCGATAGGGGCCAATATGCCGTTGACCTTTATTTTAATGTTCATTGTATTGTTGTTCCTTTTCCACACTTATCGCAAGCCGGTGATTATTCTGCTGATGGTGCCGTTGATTTTTATCGGTGTCGTATTCGGATTGGTGGTCACAGGAAAGATGTTCGACTTCTTTGCTTTGTTGGGTGTGTTGGGACTTGTGGGAATGAACATCAAGAATGCGATTGTTTTGGTCGACCAGATAGGCATTGAAGAGCAGCGGGGATTGCCGCGTCTGGATGCTATTGTGGAAGCGACCAAGTCCAGAATCGTGCCTGTTGCAATGGCTTCGGGAACGACCATCCTCGGTATGTTGCCATTGTTGTTTGATGCCATGTTCGGCGGAATGGCGGCTTGTATAATGGGAGGCTTGCTCGTGGCTAGTTTGCTGACTATTTTTGTATTGCCGGTAACATATAGCTTGTTGTTCAAGATAAAGAATACGGAACGGCAAACCATGAACGAATAAAGATGAAGAATATGAAAAAATGGATATTGATGGTAATGGGGACTATGCTTGCAGGCAGTACTTTTGCCCAAAGCTTGTCCTTGGAGGAGTATAGAACGCAGGTACTGGAATATAACCAGGACCTGCAGAAGGCCCAACAGTCTGCAGAAGGTGCTCTTTATTCTTTGAAGAGTGTGAAGACCGGATTCTTCCCGAAAGTGGATGTATCTGGTAATTATTCTTGGCAGTTTGAAGAAATTAATTTCCTGCCGGGAGCACCGTTGAAGCATGATAACTATGGGGTGGAGGCCGGTATTATTCAGCAGGTGTACACTGGAGGTGCGGTTCGCAAACAGCACGAGGTTGCAAAATTGCAATATGCGATTGCATTGTTGGCATTGGAACACACGAAAGACAATATGATCTATGCGGCTGATGTATGTTATTGGACATTGGTTGCCAATCAGGATTTGTTGAAAGTGGCAGATAAGTATGTCGCCTTGATTTATGAATTATATAAAATCGTAAACAAGCGTTTTGAGGAAGGTGCTATTAGCCGTACAGACCTTTTGATGGTGCAGAACCGTTTGAAGGAGGCTGAATTACAGCAGAATACGGCAAAGACTAATTACCGTATAGCTTTGCAGTCGCTGAATATTATGGTGGGGGAGGATCCTGACAGGCCTATTGCTTTGACAGATTCTATCCTTCGTATTTTGGAGAAACCGGAATCACAGGAATTGGAGCGTACATTGGAACAGCGTGCAGATTATCAGGCTGCCGTGAAGAATGTGGAGATTGCGAAAATGCAGACCCGTTTGGCCCGGTCACAGTTCTTGCCGCAAGTGGTAGTGGGATTGAAAGAAAAGTATGGAACGCAGATGTTGAATGTTAACGGTGATAGAAAGTGGGCTACGACGGCTTATGCACAAGTGAATATTCCTGTTTTTCATTGGGGTAAAATGCGTAAGGATGTGCGTGCCGGACGTTCACAGGAAGAAATCCGTGAATTGGAATGCAGTAAATTGCGCGATCAGGTGAATAAGGAATTGAGCAATGCTTGGGTGAATATGACAGAGACTGCCAATAAAGTGGAGATTGTACGTTCTTCTTTGGCGATTGCCAAGGATAATCTGGAATTGAACACCTTTAGTTACAATGAGGGTAAATTGCCGATTTTGGACGTTCTTTCTGCACAGGGTAGCTGGTTGCAGGCATATACCAATGTCGTTTCTGTGAGCTATCAGCATAAGGTGGCTACTTCAGAATATTTGCGTGTATTGGGCACAAGATAAATCTATTGGTTGATGGTTGGTTTTGCGGTATTTTGTTGTTCTGGCAATGTCCGGATGCATGGTGAAAAAAAAGAGATGTCGTTATATAAAAAATCTCCAATTTGTTTGGAGTGTGTATAAAAAAACGTATCTTTGCACCGCCAAACCGTAAAAATGAGTGTTGGTCCAGTAGCTCAGCTGGATAGAGCAACGGCCTTCTAAGCCGTAGGTCGTGGGTTCGAATCCCGCCTGGATCACCTAAGAAAAGGGACTTCGTATGAAGTCCTTTTTCTTTTTTATATACCTGATTGTGTCGTTTTTGAAACTTGTGTATTTGTATGATCTTATTGAATTCTACTTTATACGGACCTTTATCAGAAGTTGGTTCATGTTTCGGTGGCAATAAGGAATTTTATAGGCCATTCGTAGTGGCCATATGAATTTGTTTGCTTTAGGTAGGTCGCTCATGTAGACGGTTTCCAGCGCTTCTATTTCGGGGAATAGTTCTGCCATGTGTTGGGCATTTTTCAATCCGAAGACATATTCAACTTTCTCATTGTATTTCTGGACGGAATCGTGATATTTGGCACGTCCTACAGCCAAGGTGGGTACGGAATCAAGCAGCATGGTGCATGGACCGATATGATGGGAAATCTCCTGTATGAGTTTGGCAATCTCCTTTTGTGGGATATACATGAAGACTCCTTCTACGATGATAAGCACAGGAAGCTGCTCATCGTGCAGTTGTTTCATCCAGGTGGTGTCAAACATGTCCATTGCCAGAATTTCACAGCGTTTGACTTGTGGGATTACCTGACGGCGCATTTCGGCCACTTCGGGCAGGTCAAGGTCGTACCAGTGGTTTACGTTTGCAGGCATGCCTATACGGCGGAAGCGGTCATCGATGCCTGCTCCTAATTGGATGATGTTGCAGGATGGATGTTCGGCGATGAATTTCAAGGTTTCATCGTCAATCCATTTGGCACGGAGACAACAGCCTACCTGTGACGTATTCTGTTTCTTTTTACTGTAATAGTCTAGATCGTATCCCAATTGTTTTAAAAGCTGGAGAGCATGCTTGTCTTCCAATATCGGGTCTTCATTTACCGATTCCACTGCTTTTGCCCAGAGAGGAATCAAGGTGGTGGAGGTGAGAAGATTTTTGAATTTTGTTTCCATGTCTTGGAGAATTATGATTACCATTGCAAACATAATGAAAAAATGTCCGATGACATTTCTTTTTACGCAATATACCTAATTATAGCTAATTTCCTGGGATAAAAGGGCGTTTGGGTCATCCTTTTTTGTTAGAGTCCGGATAGGTATGTGTGGGCCTTGTAGCCCTTATTTTGACATGGAGCTGGATGGGAAAAATATGGATATAAAAAAAGACTGGCCACTTGGTCAGTCTTTCACTTTGTAGCGGGGGCCCGACTCGAACGAACGACCTTTGGGTTATGAGCCCAACGAGCTACCACTGCTCCACCCCGCAATCACTGTCAGTATCTCTGTATTGCGAGTGCAAATGTATAGCTTCTTTTTTATATCTCCAAATATTTTGAGAAGAAAATTCGAGTTTTTATGAAAAAAAGTTTTTCAAAGGGTGTTTTGTGTGTATCTTTGCGGTGTTAATGGGTAATTATATATTAATTTAAAAGTTTATGAATCGGATCAAAGGATTAGTGTATGGCGTGATTTCTTCATCGACATTCGGATTGATTCCTCTGTTTGCCTTGCCGGTAATTCAGAAGGGTGTTGGTGTGGATTCTATAGTGTTTTATAGATTTGGTATATCGGCTCTGGTATTGGGATTGTGGCTGTTGATTCGACGATATAATCTGAGGGTTACTCTAAAGGAATTGGGAGTGTTGGCCGGATTGGGATTGTTTTATTCGTTGACGGCCTTATTGTTGACCACTTCTTATCTCTATATTCCGAGTGGCATTGCTACGACGATCCACTTCCTTTATCCCGTAGTGGTGACATTGGTGATGATTCTCTTTTTTAAAGATAAGGTATCGTTGCCGTTGTTGATAGCTATAGCTATGGCTGTTTCGGGAGTCTATCTGTTGAGTTATAGCAGTTCGGAAGGGACAGTCTGTATGAAAGGATTGATGTTGGTGCTGACCACCGTCATCACTTATGCCTGTTATATAGTTGGGGTGAATAAATCCAATGTGGCCAAGATGGACGGCTTGAAGCTTACTTTCTACATCTTGCTTGTGGGAGCTGTCGTGTTTGGCTTGAATTTATTGGTAAAAGGAGAGGCGTTGGAAACGGACTTTGATACTGATACATGGATACATTTGTTCCTGTTGGCGTTGATTCCGACGTTAGTGTCCGATTTTACGCTGGTCTTGGCCGTTCAGCATGTGGGGTCAACTACCACAGCGGTGCTGGGCTGTATGGAGCCGTTGACGGCAGTTGTTATGGGGGTTTTGGTGTTTAATGAGGAATTGGGGATGGGGCAGTTTATCGGGATGGCTATTATCCTGGTAGCAGTGTCGATTGTGATTATGGCAAACAGTAAGGAGCGGATGCCTGTGATTGAAAATAATTAAGAGTGGAATAATTAAAATGGAAATGTTATGCTTACATTAAGAAGAATTACAAATGCGAGTGATGAAGAGTTTGGTAAGTTGATGCAACTTTACACTGAAGCATTCCCATTGGAGGAACGACGGGATGAGGAACAATTGAGGGAGATGTTGGTAGGGGAGCCGCGTATGTTTTTCAATGCGGTGAGTTGTGATGGGAAATTAGTCGGATTGTTCGTTTATTGGAATCTGGGTACTTTTTATTATCTGGAGCATCTGGCGGTCTATGCCGAAATGCGGAATGCCAAGATAGGCCAGCAGGCATTGGATTGGATGAAGGAAAATCTTGATGGATTGCGTATCCTGGAAGTAGAACCGGAGGAAACGGAGATTGCCACACGGCGTATCCGTTACTATGAAAGAAACGGATATGTCGTATATGACAAGGAATATCAGCAGCCTTCTTATAGGCCCGGTGGTGAGGGATGCCCATTGTGGGTGATGTGTAATCGTGAGGATGGGAAACTGAGTGAAAAATTGGAACAATTGAAAGAGGCTGTTTATTATAGGAAACGCCGTTCTTGAAAGCAGACGGTATTGTTTGTTGAAATATCTGTAGCGTGTGGCTTGGCCGCACGCTATTTTTGTATCCGGCGCCCGGTAAAATGGCTGCGTTAATTAGTGGTATATTATTTGCTCTTGTCATATAAATGTATAATTTTGAAAGAAACTTACTTAAACCTACTTTCTATGGATGCAGAAAATGTAACTACAATAAAGGATGGCCCGGCAGAATTGCCCGGCTGGTCTGTCGGACGTGTGCAGGTGAGTGGCAGAGCAGAAGAGGATTATCGTGGAGAGAAGGATTACCGTACGGTTTATGCCATGGGTGAAATGAAAGAGCTGTATGTGGATACGGAGGTGTTTAACCGTCATGTCGGGGGAGAGGGTCAGAAGTGTGCGATGGTGGTAAGCCTATTTCGTCTGGAAGGACAGAAGGCGGTTTGCATGGCGGAGAAGAGGGGTTCGCTCGAATTGGAGCCTGGGGATATGCAGGTCTCCTGCGAAGAGGTCCTGACGGCTCGGGATTTGAAGGCAGGTGTGTGGGAAGAGGGCATTTACCGTTTATGTGTTGAAGTCGGAGGTGTGACCGGACAGTCGGATGATATATACATAATACAGGGAAGTGGTCAGGTGGATGAATATTTCCGGACCATGTATGTGGCTGTCGACCGGGTATGCGATGAAACTGATGAGGTGGCCGGCAAGCGTCCACATTCGTTCAGGGAATTGGACAGTAAAGATCTGAAAGGCGTCCGTTTCTTGTTTATGGCGCAGAATCTTTTGCAGAAAAAGTGGGTATATGAGTTTGTCATCAGAGTGGTTGGGCAGAATGGTTCGCTGAAGGCCGTGCAGTTTGCAAAGGCTGCCCATTTTATAAAAGACCAGGCGAATAACGAGAATGCCTTGTTGTGTTTTGCTATTGATATGGTTCCTGCCGAAGTATTGGCAGAAAATGAAGAATATACGGTTATAGTCTCTTTTATGGGACATGTGATGCTTAATCTCTCTTTTGTTATTGGCCACAAGGATGTGCCTTATGATTTTACCCAGGAGATTGCCGCTGAAAATGGCAAGGGGTCTGAAGTTCAGAATCTGGCAGATAACTATACCGAAAAGGACAGGGACGAGATTATGGACCGGATCTACCGGCTGGTCGGCTTGAGGAAAGTAAAAGAGGAGATTACCCGTATTGTCGAATATGCGAAATTCGTGCGTTTGAGGAAAGAAAACGGCTTTGAGGCCCGTTTCTCTCCGATGCATCTGGTGTTCATGGGAAGTCCAGGAACCGGAAAGAGTTCTGTAGCCGCGATGTTGGGTGAGCTGTTCAAGGTACTGGGCTTTTTGTCTAATGGCAAAGTGCACCACATTAAACGGCGCGATTTGGTGCAGGAGGGTGCTGCCATAGAGGAGCAGCTGGTGCGTCAGGCATTGGAAAACAGCCGGGGAGGGATTTTATACATTGAGGAAGCGGCTGATCTGTTCCATATGGGTGAGGAGGAAGACCGTGGAGTCGTGGCATTGGGGATATTGCACTCTATTCTGTTGCATGAAAAACCGGAGGTGCTGGTGATTCTGGAAGATGGGGAAGAGGAGATGAACTACCTGCTGGATATGCTGCCCGATTTGAAAAAAGTATTTACCAAGCATTTGTATTTTGAAGATTATACTCCGGAGGAGTTGATGGATATCGCACGTAATAAACTGAAGAAATTGCAGTATCGTTTCACTCCGGCTGCCGAAGAGAAGTTCTACAGACAATTGCAGGAGGCTTGTGTATGTAAAGATGAGAATTTTGAGAACGGACATTATATTGACGAAAAACTGGAGGAGGCTGCCCGGCAAATGGCAAAGCGTCTGATGTCGCAGAGCCGGAACGAGTATAATAAAGAGCAGTTGATGTCGATTGATGCGGATGATATTGTTTTGCCGGAGGCCGGTGACCCCAATAAGTCTATGGAAAAATTGAATGCCATGGTCGGTTTGGGAAAACTGAAACAGAGTATCGCCCAGCATTTGAATTATGTCTATTTTATCCGTGAACGTCAAAAGCATGGATTTGCAGATGTCTTGCCGCCATTGAATATGATATTTTGCGGGAATCCGGGTACAGGAAAGACTACGGTAGTGAAGATGATGGGTGAGATATATCATGCGGTAGGTGTCCTTACACGGCCGAATGTCGTCGTGCAGGATGGAAGGAGCCTGGCGGTGGAGACTGCCGTGCCGCCCGTACAGATAGCTGGAGCGTTGGCTGAAATGTCTCTGGGGGGTATCCTTTATATCAATCAGGTGGATGTCCTGCTGCAGACCGAATACGGTAAGGTGGTATTGGAGATGTTGTTGGGCAATCTTTCTACCGAAGAGTGCGACAATCGGGTGGTGGTGTTGGGATGTTATCCTGATAAGGTGGAACAGTTGTTGCAGACTTATCCTGGATTGGAGGAGTATTTCCCTTACCGCTTTGATTTTACAGATTACACTCCTGACGAGTTGTTGAAGATTGCAGAAAATAAGCTGAAAGCCAAGAATTATGGGTTCCATCCGAAAGCAAGGGAAGCTTTCGGCGAGTTGATACGTAAAGCCTATGAAAACCGGAACAAGAATTTCGGTAATGTATTGCTGGTCGAGAAGATTGTCGATCTTGCGATAAGGAATATGTCCGATCGTACCATGACTATCCGCCGTAAACGGGAGCTGACGCGTCAGGAATTGACGACTATATGTCGGGAGGATGTCCCGTCTGATATATTCAATCTCCCCAAATTGAGTGCCGATGAATTTGATGAAAAGGAAATTCATGAGGCATTGGCGGAACTGAATCAGCTGGTAGGGCAGGACTCTATAAAGAAACAGATTTGTGATTTTGTGGAATTGGCCCGTCATTATAACCGTGGAGGGTTGAAATTGAGCACTAAAATGTCATTGCAGTGGTGTTTCACTGGTAATTCTGCAATGGGTAAGGGCACTGTGGCGCGTATTATTGCCCGTCTTTACAAGGCGATGGGCATTGTATCGACAGGCAATGTCTTTACCTTTAAGGTCGAGCGGATGATCGGGTTGATGGAAAATGAGGCGCAGGAGTGTATCGGAGATGCACTTGCGCGTTCGGAAGGGGGCATCCTGTTGTTTGATGAGGATACGCCTAAATTGAATGAGGCGGTCGGTTTCCGTGAGCGGATACGCGTTATTCTGATGAACCAGATGGCAATACGCCCGGGTTCTCATCTGATTATCTATGCGGAGCCCCGGAGCAGGGTGGCTGGCTTGAACGGAGGTGCGGAACAGGTGTCGGAAGTGGTGAATGTCCTGGTGTTTGAAGATTATACCCCTGAAGAGTTGATGGTGATATTGAAACGCCGTCTGCTGAAAGAGAAAATGAAGATGACAGTTACCGCCCGTCAGTATATGGCGGAGTTTATAGGTTCGCTGGTATCTACGGAGGAACGTAACCATGCCAGTTCCCGTTTGATGAGGATCGTGGCCGATATGATTGTGCGCAACTGCTTGCAGCGCGTGGCGAAGAACGAAAAGAAGACAAAGGCATCGGATTTGATTTCTGTCCAGAAACAGGATGTCGTGATGTTCACCGAGCAGTTTGTTGCCAGCATCATGAAGGAAAGGAAGAGAATCGGATTTGTATAAAAGAAAAAGCAGCGTAATTTTACGCTGCTTTTTTATGAATGGCAATGTCCTCCTGTCGGCAGGACATTTTTTTTATTTCAGCATTTCGCAGATTTCATTGTAAATGCACTCGCCTGTAAAGCCGAATTTTTCATCCAGCACTTTTGCAGGAGCGGAATATCCGAAATGGTTCACGCCATGGATGTGTCCGTTTGTACCTACCAGTCCTTCCAGGGTTACAGAGAGACCAGCTGTCAGACCGAATTTCTTTTTGGCAGCAGGAATCACCTCTTCCTGATAAGCTGTGGGCTGTTGGCGGAACAATCCTTCTGAAATGGCAGAAACTACCTGTGAGGTGATGCCTTTACGCTCTTTCAGGAGGTTGGCAGCCTCAATCAGTGTAGCGACCTCCGAGCCGGAAGCTACCAGTACTACATCCGGATTCTCGCCGTTCTTCATGGCAATGTATGCGCCGCGCTCAGCCTGGAGGGCATCGTTGTAGCGGTCGCCTGAAACGGATGGTATATCGTTGATGTTCTGGCGTGAAAGTACTAAGGCTGTCGGGGTCTTGGTGTTTTCCATAGCCATCTTCCATGCTACTGAAGTCTCGGCTGCATCAGCGGGACGCAAGGCCATAAGACTCATCTCGCCGTGGTGGTTCTGTAATTTTTCCATCAGGCGCAATTGGGCTTCATGCTCGATAGGCTGGTGGGTAGGACCGTCTTCTCCGACACGGAAAGCATCGTGTGACCAGATGTATTTTACCGGCACTTCCATCAGGGCTGACAGACGGAATGCAGGTTTCATATAATCTGAGAAAACAAAGAATGTTCCGCAGGCTACATGAATACCGCCGTGAAGGGCGATTCCGTTACAGAGCACTGCCATTGTCAGTTCGGCAACGCCTGCCTGCAGGAATTTTCCGCTGAAGTCTCCTTTCACCAGATTGCGGGCACCGCCTTTGATAAATCCGTCGGTCTTGTCTGAGTTGGACAGGTCGGCAGAACTTACAATCATGTTGTCCACCTGTTTAGCCAATTCCATCAGTACGTCGGAAGAGGCTGCACGGGTTGCGATGTTGGCTTTGTGTGCAATGGCCTTATAGTCGATTTCAGGTGCTGCTCCTGAGAAATATTTATGATAGCGTGCTGCCAGTTCAGGATTGGCTTTTTCCCAGGCTGCCTGCTCCTCTTTTTTGCGGCGTGCATAGGCGCGTTTTTCATCCAGCACCTTGGCATAGTATTCCTGAACGTCCGGGAATATGGTGAAAGGATGTTGCGGGTCGCCTCCCAGATTTTCGATAGTCTTTTCGATAGATGCTCCGGCTGCGCTCAATGGCTGTCCGTGAGTGGATACCTTGTTCGAGAAATCTTCGTTGTTGGCTCCTACGGCACCCTTGCCCATCAAGGTGCGTCCTATGATAAGCACCGGACGCTCTGTTTCCGTGTTGGCGGTGCGGAGAGCCTGGCGGATCTCTTCTGCATTGTTGCCGTCGATGGTGATGACACACCATCCCCATGCTTCGTATTTGGCTGCTGTATTTTCGGTAGTGACCTCTTCAACTTTTGTTGACAGCTGTACGTTGTTCGCATCGTAGAACATGATGAGGTTGGAAAGTCCCAAAGTACCTGCAATACGGCCTGCACCTTGTGAAATCTCTTCCTGGATACCGCCGTCAGAAATGAAGGCATATGTTTTGTGTGCCATCCATTCTCCAAAGCGTGCTACAAGGAAACGCTCTGCAATGGCTGCTCCTACGGCCATGGCATGTCCTTGTCCCAGAGGACCGGAGGTGTTTTCGATGCCGCGTTGTACATCACGTTCCGGGTGACCGGGAGTCACGCTTCCCCACTGGCGGAAATTCTGGAGGTCTTCCATGGAGAATTTGCCAATCAGACTCAGCATTCCGTATAACATCGGAGACATATGTCCCGGGTCAAGGAAAAAACGGTCGCGATTTGCCCAGGCTGCATCGTCAGGATCAAAGTTAAGAAATTCTGAGAACAGTACATTTACATAGTCTGCTCCGCCCATTGCTCCTCCGGGGTGTCCCGATTTAGCCTTCTCTACCATGGCTGCAGCCAGTATTCGGATGTTATCCGCTGCTCTGTTGGTAATTGTATTCATATCTCTTATTTATTAGTTAATTGTTGATTGTTATTTCTTACAGGTTCAAATCTTTGTATTGATGTTCCCACCATGCCGGTTTCCCTTTCAGGTATTTGGCAAAATAGGAGAGTATGGTGTTGTTCCATAGAATGCGTTGGTTGTAGTCGGCCACTGCATGGTCCGAATTTTTCACGAGAACCAGCTCCGCATCTTTGCCGAGCAGTTTCAGTGCGGTGTAGAATTGGATACTTTCACCTGTCGGTACGTTGACATCGGCAGTTCCATGGATCAGCAGGATCGGAACTTTCACTTTGTCTGCGTTGAAAAGGGGGCTCTGGTCTACATAGATGTCTTTTCGGTTCCATGGATAGGAGTGTGCCGATGCGTTCGTGCTGTAGCCGTATCCCCAATATCCTTCGCCCCAATAGCTGGAGATGGAGGAGATGCCGGCGTGTGAAATGGCACATGCGAAAAGATCTGTCTGTGTGGTGAGGTATTCTGTCGTAAAACCTCCGTATGACGCACCCATGCAACCTACGTGTTCGCCGTCGATGAACGGGTGGGCCTTGATGAAGGCACGTACGGAACTGATGATTTCGTCCGCTGTCGTTTTACACCAGTTGTTCTGGTGGCGTGCTGAAAATTCCTGTCCGTAGCCGATGGCTCCCGACGGTTGCAGGACATATACTACGTATCCGTTGGCAGTGTAAAGGTTGAAAGGCCAGCGTCCGCCGAAAGAACGGCTGACGGGGGTCGTACCTCCGTAATAGTAGACAATCAGCGGGTATTTCTTGTTGGGGTCGAAATTCGCAGGCAGATAATAGCGTCCGTCGATGAGAGTGCCCTTTTTATAGTTATAGTCCCAGTCTTTCATCTCGCCGAACTCGATATTCTCATATTGTTTCTGGCAGGGATTGTCCCAAAGGGCCGACCGGTTGCCTTTAAGCTGCAATGTGAAGATCTGGTCCGGATAGTTGGTCATGGATGCGGTATACATCATGACATCTGCATCTTCCGACAGGCTGATTTGCTTCACCATGTCTCCGGGGCATTCTATGCGTTTGAATTCTTTGCCGTCATAGCGGTAAAGATGGACAAAGTCTGCTGCGGATACTTTGACGATGATGCTGCCGTTTTTATGCCAGATGGCCTCGCCTATTGACGGATTGAAGTCGCGTGTAATGGCCTGTACGTCACCGCTGGCTAAATCATGGATGAACAATTGGGAGTCGTATTGGTTGGCAATCTGTCCTTTGGCGATGTTTTCTCCCCATTTCCCGAAAGCCGACGGACCGCCTTGTACCAGAAGCTGTTTTCCGTCAGGCGAAAAACTGCAGGCTACGGACCATTTGCGGTCTTTCCACAAGGTGTCTACGCGTTGTGTAGCGATATCCATCAGATAGACGTTCTGTTTGCTGAACGGATATTCGTTGTATTCGGGGCGTGAGGTCGAAAACAGAATTTTCTTGCCGTCCCGGCTGATATCCATCAGTGAGGTGGTGAGATTGCCCCAGGTAAGCCTTGAGTGCATTCCGGTCGCAAAATCATATTTGCAGAGGTAGGAGCGGTTGCGGAAATAATCCTGGCGATCTTCGATGCCGGCCAGTTTGCGCAATTCCCACTGCGAGTCTGCGAAATTTTCATGCGCTGTATAAATCAGATATGAACGGTCGGGCGACCAGATGTATTTTGAGATGGCTCTGTCTTCACTGATCAGGCAGTTCTGTTTGCGGGTCTCGATGTCATATTCGAACAGAGAGGGGCTTCCTCCTTCGTTCTGAAGGAAAGACAAGGCGTCCCTGCCCGGAATCCATTGCAGGCGGCCTGCGCTGTTGCCGTGGAAGGTGTACATGATTTCCTTGTCGGAAATACGGTAGATATAGGTGTTGACCGTTGCTTTGCCGTTTACGATGTTCGCTCTTCCCACCAATGCATATTTGCCGGAGGGCGAAACATTGAGCTGTACGATGCGCTGGCCGTTCAATACATCAAGGATGGCTTTCCCGCGTTTGGGCGAAATGGAGAAATCCACCGGTTCGTTGGCGAATTCCTTGCCGGCTTCAAAATGTCCGTACACCACCTTGCCGCCTTCCGTGAGGGCTTTCACTACAATCAGGTGTTTCCCCGGCAGCCATTCTACAAAAACGTTCCTTTCCGTAACGTTCTTGCTGTTTGCCGTCGCTTTCTTGACTCCGTCCACGTATATCTCTACATTCCCGTAAGTCCGGAAGGTCAGTTTGCCGTTTATCCATTCGGTATTGCTGATATAGGTGGCATAATAGTTTAGCGCAAGGTTCTTGCCGCTTGCCGCTGCGACAACCGTGTCTTGTTCCATCTGTGCGATGCTCCATTGTAATTTGCCTTCGGATTTGCCGTTTTCCGGAGTCAGATTGCGGATATTCAGTCTTGAAAATTCGGACAACATGGAGTCGGTGAAAGTGCGTTCCCTGACATTTTTGACGTCGCTTAATGCCGGCTTGGCTACCGGAATCGGAGGCAGTGCAAGCCACTCTTTGATATCCTGTGCCTGGACGCTCATGCTTCCGGCGAGGAGTAGAACAAGAATACTGTGTTTATTCATTATCACAAGTTTTATATTATATAATCCTTATCATAAGTCCATCCGTAAAGAAACTCGGTCCGTTGCGGACGTTCTGTTAGTAGATTTTAAAATATTGCAAAGTTAAGAAATAATATGCTTCTACCGAAAGTTATTACTCTAACATTGAATCATGCCTGCTCACTTTCATCATACCGTTGATATGTTTCAGACGGGAGATGAGCTGCTCCAGATGTTCGGTATTGTCAATCAGCACCGTAATGTTTCCGTCAAAGATCCCTTCTGCCGAATTGATGGAAATGCCACGCAGTGCGGCGTGCGGGTCTTTGCTGATGATATCCGTGATTTTGGTGACAATGCCGGCCTCGTCTTTGCCCATAAGGCTCAATACGGTCTGGTATGATGTCGCTCCGTCATTGGTCCATTGGGTGTTGACGATGCGGTAGGGATAGCGGCGCATGAGTTCGATAGCGTTCTTGCACTGACGGCGGTGCACTTTGATACCCTCGCCGATAGATACGAAACCGATGATGTCGTCGCCGTATACCGGATTGCAGCAATGTGCGAATTTGTATTCTACATTGTCCACATTCTTGTCAATCAGCAATACATCTTCATCCATCTTCTTCGACTGGATCACCTTGACATCCTTGGGAGGAGGCGGGACCACGACGTTTTTCTCTTCCGTGTGGGTCAGGATTTCCTTGATTTCTGAAGGTTCATGCTTGCCGGTGGCAATGTCATGGTAGAGGTCCAGCGCAAACTTGTATTTGTAGTGCTGCATCAGCTTGCGGATAATCTCATCGGTGAATTCGATTTTCCAGTTTTTTAGCCGCCGTATCAGAGTCTCTTTGCCGATGTCGGCCTGGTGGTTGATCTCTTCGTTCAGGAACTGGCGTATGCGTGAGCGTGCCTTCGATGTGATGGCGATGTTCAGCCAGTCGGCCTTAGGCTGTTGGTTCGCAGCTGTCAGCACCGAAATCTGGTCGCCGTTTTTAAGGATATACCGCAGCGTTTCGTTTTTGCCGTTCACTATACCGCCGACACATTTGTTGCCCACATTCGAGTGGATGGCATAGGCGAAGTCAAGCAGGGAGGCTCCGGCCTGCAGTGTCTTCAGGTCCCCTTTGGGGGTGAATACGTGTACCTCCTTGTCCTGCAGGTTGATTTTCATATCGTCCAGCAGGTCAATGGCATTCTCCTGGTTGCTTTCCAGAATTTCGCGCAATTCGTTCAGCCAGCCTTCTATAATCGAGTCCGAGGTGCCCCCTTTGTATTTCCAGTGGGCGGCAAAACCTTTCTCGGCAATGTCGTCCATCCGTTCCGTGCGGATTTGCACCTCTACCCAGCGGTTGTCCGGACCGAGCACCGTGGTCTGCAGGGATTCGTATCCGTTGGATTTCGGTACGGAAATCCAGTCGCGCAGACGGCGCGGATTCGGGGTATATTTGTCGGTAACGATAGAGTAGACCCTCCAGCAGTCGGGCTTCTCGTTCTCTCCGGTGCTGTCGATGATGAAGCGGACGGCGAAGATGTCATAGATCTCCTCGAATTCCACCTGGTTCTTCCGCATCTTGTTCAGGATGGAGGCGATGGTCTTTGTCCGGTATTTCATCTTGTATTTGATGCCCCTGCGGTCAAGCTCTTCCATGATGGGGGCGACAAATTGGGCGATATATGCTTCGCGTGCGCTTCTGGAGTCCTTCAGCTTCTGTTCTATTTCCCTGTATATCTTTGGATTGGAATAACGTAAGGCACGGTCTTCCATCTCCGATTTGATATTGTACAATCCCAGACGGTGGGCAAAGGGGATATAGATATAATTGGTCTCCTGCACCAGTTTCTGCTGTTCTTCCGGCGATAATTCTTCGGCACGCCGGAGCGCATAAAGTTTCTCGGCAAGGAATATCAGCTGTACGCGTATATCTTCCGCAAAGCTCAGCAGCAGCTTCCGGAAATTCTCGGAATCCACAATCTGTTGTGTCGCATAGATATGGCTGATATCTTTCAGGCCTTTGATGATCTGCCATACCTTGTCGCCGAACAGCTCTTTTACCTCATCCAGCGGCAGTATGTCTTTCTCTACCGTCTTGTGTACCATGGCACAGATGATGGAGGTGCGTCCCAGACCGATTTCCTGTGTGATAATCAGGGTGATGTCCAGAATGCGGATAAGTTCTTTGTAATTAAGTTCGTCGGCGCTTTTTTCGTTTTGAAGGGATAAAATAATCCTGCAAAGTTCATTGGCAGTTTCGAGGCTTATATTGGTTTCGCAGTTTTTAGCGATTATGCCGGAAAATCGGCTAATTTGCTCATCTTTCAGGTGTGCTGCCAAAGAAGAAATGTCCAAGCTTATGTTA
>RCNI01001450.1_pt1 | contig 19439 bp, 12 predicted proteins | sample 2041151 | NCBI WGS metagenome assembly RCNI01 (sample SAMN09708214, study PRJNA481090) | feces metagenome | isolation source: feces | place: Antarctica: Albino Rookery | reverse complement strand
AGATTTTGGGAGTATCCTTAACTGATACCACCAGTCTGAAAGATCTCTTTGACAAAACTAAATCTCAAAATTTCAATGAACTCTTTGACCTTGATGAGCCTAATTTATTTAATTTTTAAATCGTCCCAATTTTAATGGGACACTAGTGTCTTTAGTTACAAAAGAAAAACTCCATCAAAACGATGATTACTTCATCAAATCACGCAATTTTTCGATTAACTGTTCACCTCGCAAGTTACGAGCAATGATTGTACCTTCCTGATCAACCAAAACAGTTGCAGGAATACTACGTACACCATACAATTTAGCACCTTCACAGTTCCAACCCTTCAAGTCTGACATATGATTCCAAGTCATCTGCAAATCTTCGATTGCGTTTTTCCATCTTTTCGCATCGCTATCCAAAGAAACGCCCACAATACCAAAACCTTTTGTATGTAATTCTTTATAAGCAGCTACAACGTTAGGCATTTCAGCACGACAAGGACCACACCAACTAGCCCAAAAATCGATCAAAGTATATTTATTTTCTTTGATAAAGTCTGACAATTTAACGGTCTTACCATCTACATCCAGCATAGAGAAGTCTACAAACTTCTTACCTTCCATTGTCTTAAGAGAGTTAGCAACGTAATCTTTCAAATTCAAAATGCTTTCAGAAGATGCATAAGGTTCCTGAACACCTTCAAGCAAACCACTCAACTCCTGGATTTCGAAAGAAGTTCCCATTGAAGCCAATAAGTAAGCACCGAATGCATCTGCTACATGAGCTTTAGCCTGTTCAAACACAAACTTCTGCTGTTCTTTCTCCTTCTGTTCAAGAAGAGTCATCATAGAGTCACGCTGAGCCTGTGAATACTTGTCACTGTTTCTATATTCTTTATAAATAGCATTCATTTCTTCACCTTGAGTTCTATATGCCTGCATGAAAGAAACAAGAGCTTCATTGTTACTAGTACCACTTACAGTACTTTTTCCTTTTTCCAAGTTAACAACCATATTACCTTTATCAAGGAAAATCTGAGTAGACAAGTTACCTACTTCCTTGTTTGAATAGAGAAGTATCTTAGGAGTTGCAATTGTATCGGGAGTACCCTTGAACTGGAATTTACCTGCTTTAACTACAGCAGAGTCCAATTTAGCGAGACCTCTACCTTTATAAGCGTTCAAATAAACATATTCTCCATCAGCAGCACCAACTACTGTACCATCAATGGTATATCCAACATTCTCTTGACAAGCAGCCAAAGTCATTAGACCTGCAGCTGCAAACAATGCAATTTTTTTCATGATTGATTTTATGTTTTTAATATAACAATCGCAAATGTACGCTAATTAACGTAATAACGTATACCTTTTAATGAAAAAAAACAAAGAAATACACGATAATACATATAAAGTATTAGTTACTTCATCTGAAATGCCCCAATATGTAAGAAGACGGCTGTATTCAAGAGCAGAAAAGAATTGGACAACAAAAAACAAGCAGACGAAATATTCAGCAAATAAAGCCAAAAGATAAGCCATTCCTCTAAACACATCCTTATCTTTTCTATAATTATCCACCGCAAAGCCATATACAATTCCTGTGATACCAAGGCCAAAAGACAAGATACAAAGCAAGCCATCTGCAATCGGAGAACTTTCCAAAGTCCCCGTCACACTACGGACAATACCCCATGCTCCCCATGCTCCGAAAGCCCAGATACAACCATAAGAGCCGAAGACCAGTCCAGATAATGCCAAGGCGCGTTTTTGCTTACGAGACAATTTTCTGCCACGAGAAACCAGACGTCGAAAAGCATCCGCCAGACCTGAATGCACGAAAAGTCCACAACCGAAAAAAAGGATACACACAACGGACAAAGCGGGTGACTGCATATAATTATCTTCGGCATATCGTAATATCCATCGAACGCCATCGGCACTCAAAAGATTCTGTACCCCCAACCATCCAAAACTACTTCCTACCCATGAACAAATGACTACGCCCAAAGAAAGCAAGAAAAAGAAAGTGGCAGGATGCACATATGACTTATTCTTCATCCGGTTCAAGATTATCAATATCCAATATACGAAGTTCAAAAGCACGAGTTACCAAACGACAAGCATTCACTCCCACTCGTTCATCAGAACGAAAAAGTCGATTAACCAACTCATTCTGTCGTTTTTCAATGGATTTTATCCCAAAAGGCATCGCTTTCAGATTCGTAATCATCTCTTTTGTATATCCCAAAGCCAAGTGCCGCAACAAACGCTCATCGTATTCATCAATATCATAATTGATAACCGCTTCCTGACGACGCTGCTCTACAGCTACAGATTGTTTGAAACGTTCTACAATCTTTTCCAAAATAGGATAATTAAACACCAATTTCTTCCCTTCCATTACAGCCTGAACGTCAATGGCTGTCAAGAGTTCACCTGTTTTCAATATAATGCCATCCGCTCCAGCATTCAAGGCATCCACCCAAAGTTTCTCGTTCAAGACCTCACCGGTAAAAATCAAGACTTTCAATGCGGGATATTCCCGATGAAGACGAGCGCAGATTTCCACCCCAATGGTAGTGGAACCTCCTAATCCTAAATCCAACAAGACCAAATCGGGCATGTCAACTTTCAGCAAAGGCCAAAACTCTGCCTCTGTCATAGCGGTCCCTATCACTTCCGCATTAGGTATTTCGTGACGGAAGATTTCTTCCGTTCCTTTCAATTCAAGTTTTACATCTTCTACAATAATTACTTTCACCTTATTCATAGTGCATTAATTTAGTTTCTTCATCATTTATATAGGCCTACGCGCAGGAATCGTGAACCATACCGAAAAACCTTCTCCTTCAGGAAGCGGACAAGCATTGATTCTACAACCTCTTCGTCCTGAGAATTCATCGTGTTCACGAATAATCTGTTTACAAACCAAGTACTTCGTTCCCTTGACTGAAACCCCATCGCTCGTTGATACGACTTGAACGTGGTCGGGATAAAACAATTGGTTCAATTTTTCTTGATTATAGGTCCGTCTGAAATCAATAAAATCTACACGCACGAAACCATCTTCCAGCCCGAACTTTAAAAGTAGATTTCCAGAGAGTTCGTATGAAACGGCCTCATCCAAAAGATTCTCCAACAAGAAACAAAGTAGTATTTCATCTCCTATCAATGTGACGTCGGACTGCTCAACATCCAATTCAAGAGAAATCGCCCATCTGCGCATTATCTTCTTTAAATATTTTTGTGCATGAACCGCCAACACTCCAGCTTGTATAAAAGAACGCCGGAAGGTCACTTCATCCAACTGTCTTGCGGCACAAGAGGACAATATCGTAAATATATCCTTGTAATAGCTGACCAATTCAGACATATCATCCAACAGTTGTTTTTCCTCCGAATCCACTTGGTCGACGGAAGCAACCATTCGTTCCACTATCTGACGAATACGATTCGGATAATAAATTGTTTCATGTTTGATGGTCGACAAACAATTATCAAGCACCAAGTTCTGTACGTGCAACATATTCTCCTCATACAATGCTCGTCTGGCCTCATCTTGAGCTAATTCGATATCGTGGTATTTTCTTTCCACCTGTACGATGGAATTATAAAGAACCACCGCCAAATAACCAGCAATGAGATTCACCAGCAACCGATCTTCCTCGTGCAAAGAAGGCAAAGTCCAATTAAGAGCCAGAACGCCAACATTGTGATTCTCTCCACCGGCATGCACCTGCAAAGGAATACAATACCAAGCACTGTCATTTCCTTCTTCCTGTCGTTCATAACACCATCGTATCTTGTCCAACAATAAATCATCATCTATCGGCTGATAAAAAGAATGACACAATCCATCAACTCCTTCTTCCTTGACGGCTAAAACTAGATTCTCTATGGGAACCAATTCATTCAATTCATTGAATATTCCTTCCACTAACCCTTGTCGGACTTCCCCAAACTTTTGTCCCGAATTGGCTGTGGCCGAAAATGCGGCCCGATTAATGGTAAAGACTTGTTCCAAATTATACCAATAGTGCAGACGACGACGCCAGTACAAGATGTAATAAGCCACCAAACAACCTAACACCAAGAAGATGAACAAAGTCAAAGCAACCGATTTGTTCGTAGCCGAACGCTGCATTTTCACACAGAATCCTTCCAAAGACTTGTCCTCACTCACTTGTCTGTATAAAGAAGTATAAGCCAAATTATTATAGTCATACTGATCAAAATCCTTGACGGCCAGACACGCAACCGCTATCTCGTTTCTTACATCCAACAAAATGAAATAATCTGTATCAAAACCTCTAGCCAACCAATCCAACTCGGCAGGAGTACCCTCTCCCTGCCTGACCAACAAAGGAACTTTTACTGATGAATATTTAAGGTAATGAGCATTCATATAGAACAACACACTGTCAGACAAATTGAGAGCACGCAGATAGTGATGTTTGACATTGCATTCATATACCCGATTCGCAAAATCATTTGCAATAGCCAATAGGCTATCGTATTCAGAAACGACCAACTGTTCCTCAGCTGTCTGAGACAAAGCAACTGAATCCGAAACTTCTTCCCGTTCTATATCCGGCTGACAAGAGACGAGTCCTCCTCCTGCCATAAGAAGATACAAAGGAAGAAGCAAAACGCTGAGCGTTCTACGCACCCCTTTAGGTAAACGAAAATAGAACCGACTTCCCACTCCCAACTTACTTTCTATACTGAACAGACAAACATTAAAGAGCGGATTCGTTTTTTTATACTTATCAATAATCCCCTTACAATTCATCAAGCCGAAGCCATGTCCTTTCTGTTTTTGGAGTTCATCAACATTTTGAGCAGTTTCCATCCCGATACTGCCTGAATCATATACCTTCTCTGACAAAATTCGACTTACATCTTTTTCTGAGAGACCAGGACCATTATCTATTACCGACACTTCCACGTATGTATCCGTTTCTTTTGCTGACACACACACATGACCACCCTTCGGAGTATACTTTCTAGCATTCTCGGTCAACGTATTTATCATAAACAACGTCAGTGCCTTATCCGCCTTAACTACAGCCTCAGTTTCATGAACGTCCAAACTTTGTCCCTTCATCTCGAATGTATGTCGACCTTTTACAATAACCCGGAATAATTCGTTGAGTGCAAAATTCTCCACATTCAAGCTCAATTTCCCTTGACGCATCTTAATCCATTGAGCCAAGATATCATTGTATTCATTAATTTTAAGTAAAAGCTCACTAATGTATTTCAGTTTGCCTCGCTTGACAGACTCCTCACGAGCAAATTCTGCAGAACACAATTTATGCACCTCATTCACCACACGATCAATATAAGGTACAATACCCATCACGATAGCCAAACAGGTCTTCTTGACTTCATTCTGACGTTTATTCTCCACCAAGTGTTGACGATGAACATACTTTTCCTTTTCCAAACGAATACGTTCATCCGACAAAGAGACCAAATTCAAACCATTTTCCAGCGTCCAAGCCAAATATGGAAGGATCAATTGAACCAATGAACGTTCTTCCTTATTCATCGGTTCCATAGGAAGAAGCCATAAAACTCCTACAGGAAGCTCTTTCCCAGGAGCCGTCAGTTCAAAGCGTTTTCCTCTATTTTCTTCCACCCAATCAGGCTTGTCCACTTCTTCTTCATTCCAAGAAATCCAATAAGCACTGGCATGAACCAAAGACAAGAAATCGTCTCCTACCGTTTCACGAATGACCTCTGACACCTCATCACGGTCAACAGCCTGAGGTGGTACAGCAGCCGTAATCTTGCGACAGACATCAAGCACTTTACGCAATTCATCTAAATATCCTGAATACCTTTTCCGCCAAAATCTATTCAGCCAAACAAATAAGGCAACCAGAACAACAAAACCGAGACCGACAAGCAATAGAAGCAAATTCAACTGATGTGATTCTTGTTCCAAAGCCACATAACGACTTTCCAACTCTTTATCTTGACGAGTATAATCCAATATATCCAGATAAATATTCCGATTATAATCCGATTCCTTCTTCATCCCCATGGCCGAATAAGTACGGCTCAACTGTTCTCTCAACCGAGCCACCCATTCCGGTACAGTCATGATGCCCTCATCATTAATCCATCTGAGTTCTAAAGAATAAGGAATATCTCCACGATACGCCTGCAGACGTTCCAGTGTATCATTACAATGATAAAATTCCCGATGATGCAAGTTGACATATTCCAAAGCTCGCTTCAAATTCGGCAAAGCCTGTTGCGGCTTGCCTATATGATTGTAATAGGTAGCAATGGTACGATAAGTTCCCGATATTTGATACCAGTCTCCATAACGCTTAAACAACTTCAAAGCCTGATTTGCCAACATGAGCGGCAAGCTATCCACTGCCACTTCTTGCGGGTTGATGATATGAAACCACCCCATCCGCTGCGATAAAATCAGATTACGGTTAGCCTTCACATTTAGGAGTTCAGCCATTCCCTGCAAAGCATTTGCTTCAAAATACGTATACTGCTTCTTATGAGCCGTTTCTAAGCATTCCAACAAAAAGCCAAATTCGCCCAGAACTCTTTCTTCTCGGGTTGCTGCTTCATACATTCCCCCCGACCCTCTCATATACATATAATAGAGCCATTGGGCTGTATCTCCTAAAACGGTCTGATGAGGGACAGCATCAATAGATTCAATAGACTCCCTTTCTTGCTGGAGATAATAATAATAAATGCCAGAAACAATATAAAATTCAGATAATGCATAGTTATAGCGACTTCCTAAGGCAGAATCAGCCAAGACCGTATAATCAGAACCGATACGCTTCATTCTGCGAAGTGCTTCATTACGATAATCAAAGAAATTCTTGTTGAGAGAAACCCTTTGGCAGATTTTCATCAGTCCCACATCGGCCACCAGACATTCAATTTCGTTAGTCGACTTATCCAACACAGTCTGATAGTACTCTATCGCCTTTTCAAAATCCATTCGCATAAAGGCACAAAAGCCTAAGTTATTCAATGACTGAGCATAAATGGTAGGATCATTCTCTCCCAATCGAAAGGCCTCCTCAGCAGCCTGAGTAGAAAGGTGTAAATCCTTATATTGATAAGCAAAAGAAACTCGATTCAATGAATCCGCTTTTCTGGCAAGAACAGTTCTATCCCCTCCCTTACCACAAGAGAAGAAAAGGGAACACACCCATATCAGTAAGACACCAAACGAAAAAAGACGACTTATCTTATTCATCATTCATTGAAAACAATTCTTTAGTCATCGCAAAAATCCCCAATTTCTAAAGATTTTATACGACAAATCACGTTTCTACTCCCGATCGGCTCACTCAAAAACTCAAAGAAGAACCAATCCACATTCTACAAATGTACAAAAAATCCCTATACTCCCCACCAATAGTCATGAAAATAAAAAGGTTGCATCAATCCCAAAAACGATGGATTGATACAACCTTTATTTTCTTAACAGCACCTTTCAGGCTTTATTTCTTTGATTCTTCAAGAGAAATTTTTCTGAATTCTTTCAATGCTTTTTCTAATTCCAACGAAGTTTTGCGGGCACGAGTACCAGCAGCTTTGTTACCTTTTGCAAGTTGTAAATCTGCATCAGCGAAAAATGCTGTGCTCAACTCTTTAATTTTAGCAATAAGTTCGTTCATAATTCTGTAAGTTTATTAATACTATTTCAAAGTAAATACAAATACTTGAATATGATACAACAATAGTCGTTTTTTTTGTATTTTTTAATACAAAAAAACATATCTACCACAATATTCCAGTCTTTTGGTTATAAGCTATTTACTTTTCCCCTCTTAGTTATACGCAATTCAAGTACATTTTGTGTATTTTCGGTCACACAATACCGGTTATCAGGACGTTCGTCAACCAGCCAAATTATTTCATTATCAGAAAGAACCACATACTGACTTTCTTTTTCGAAGAGTGAATACTTCCGATCACGCATATAATCTCTAACCTTCTTGAAACAGTTCATACCATAAGGCATAAAACGGTCTCCACTCTGCCATTTACGAAGCGTTAAGGGTAATCGTACCTTATCGGCATCCAAACAAGCCACATGCTTATCGGCCACTACTACATAATCAGCCGACTTCACCTTGAAGCTCAGATTCAACGAGCCGAAAGATTCCTCCCTTCCTTTCTCACGAAGCAGCAATGCAGAACGATCACGCAGTAGTTCCCAGTTTTTTGAGTAAAACAATCTACCCGATTCACCACCCAAACTTCTAACTATATCTTTAATCTGTGAAGAATTGAAACCAATCGGAAACAACCATTCATACAAGACAGATTCTAGTGACACTTCCTTCAACAAAGCAGGAATAGAAACAGATCTTTCATCTAACTTCACCCGCTTCAACGCTTCCTCCATGGCTGTTTTATAGACTAAAGCCACCTCTCCAAGCCTCCTGGCAGTCTCATTCAGCGAATCACTGAAGGAAGGATTAATTTCACAAAAACGAGGAATAATATCCAGTCGAATCTTATTGCGTGTGTACACATCCTCAAGGTTCGTACTGTCGGTTACGTAATCCTGCTTCAGGAATTCCAGATAGTCCAAAATTTCTTTCCGGCATACATCCAACATCGGACGAATGATGAAACCATTCTTCGGAAGAATTCCTTTCAAGCCATTAATGCCTGTTCCCCGTGACAAGTTCAACAAGAAGGTTTCTACACTATCATCACGATGGTGAGCTACAGCCACAACATCCGAAGATGTAGACCGACGCATTTCATCAAACCAATTGTATCGTAACGTACGTGCCGCCATTTCAATGGAAACCCCATTATTCCGTGCAAAGCTTTCCGTATCAAAATGAGTTACATAAAGAGAGACATTCAAGGAACCACACAATTCACGAACAAAATTCTCATCTCGATTCGACTCTTCACCACGCAGATGAAAATTGCAGTGAACCGCTTCACACGGATATCTCAACTGCAAAAGCACCCGCAATAAAGCTACGGAATCGGCTCCTCCACTTAAGGCCACCAACACTTTGTTGCCAGTGTGCAACAAGCCTTGTTCTTCTATAAATTTTTGTACTTTTCTAACCAACATACTACAAAAATACAACAATCTAACTTCATAGTTTTTACTTCGCAACAAAAAAATCTCAACTCAGCCTCTTTACAACTTTTTCACGTCGACCCCAACGAGCAATTTCTCACAAATGCAATATTTAGATTACAAATCAAAAGCCAACGAACATTCGATTAAAAATAGAGTCCAATCCTTTCTTGCATTATTTAAATACAATCTAAATAGCTTGCAAGAAAAAAGATGAAACACTATCTTTGCCGCAAAAATATATAGAGCCAATGAAATTATCAGAATTAAAGACTGGTGAAAAGGGAATAATCGTCAAGATTTTAGGTCAAGGAGGATTCCGCCGACACATCATAGAAATGGGATTTATAAAGGGGAAAACCGTAAAAGTATTATTGAATGCTCCCTTAAAAGACCCTATAAAATATCAGATTATGGGGTATGAAATTTCTCTTCGCCGACAAGAAGCTGACATGATTGAAGTAGTCAGTGAAACAGAAGTTCGCAACGAAAAAGAATTTCAAACAGAATACCATGGACCTATTTCAGAGGATGTTCCAGTTACCGACCAACAATTAAGACATATAGCACAAGGCAGAAGACGTACTATCAATGTAGCATTGGTGGGAAATCCCAATTGTGGAAAAACTTCATTATTCAACCTTGCTTCTGGAGCCCATGAACATGTAGGGAACTACAGCGGTGTTACCGTAGATGCCAAAGAAGGATACTTTGACTTCAAAGGTTACCACTTCCGTTTGATTGATTTACCGGGAACCTATTCTCTCTCAGCATATAGTCCAGAAGAGCTTTACGTAAGAAAACACATCATTGAAGAAACTCCTGATGTGATTATCAACGTGACAGATGCAGGAAACCTGGAACGTAACCTATACTTGAGCAGTCAGCTGATTGACATGAATGTACGCATGGTTATCGCACTGAACATGTACGATGCTTTACAAAACAGCGGAAATGAATTGGATATCGAACAATTGAGCCAATTGCTGGGAGTACCCATCATTCCGACCATCAGTCGCAATGGCTTCGGTATCGACAATTTGTTCACAGCAATCATCAAGCTGTATGAAGGAGCAGATTTAATTGGACAAAATGAACAAGTGCAAAAAGAAATCGAAATGCACGCCCAGGATTTAAAAGGTCAAGATATCGAATTGACCAAAGAATGCTTCTTCCGTCATATTCACATCAACCATGGTCCGGAATTGGAACGCAGCATCAATGCCTTACGCGAAGAGATTAATAAGGTAAAGAATATACAGCACAAATACTCTACCCGCTTCCTCGCCATCAAGCTGCTTGAAAATGACAAAGATGTAGAGAAGCGCATCTTAACCGATCTTCCAAACGCAAAGGAAGTACTGGACTTGCGCAACAAAGAAGCTGAACGAATTGCCAGCATCTTTAATGAAGATAGTGAACAAGCCATTACTGAAGCTAAATACGGCTTCATTGCAGGTGCTTTGAAAGAGACATTCACTGACAACCATAGAGATCCAGAAGTATTTACCCGCGTAGTCGACAGCATCGTCACACACAAGTACTTCGGATTCCCTATCTTCTTTGTTTTTCTGTACATAACCTTTTGGGTAACCTTCACATTAGGAGCTTACCCGATGGATTGGATTGAATCGGGCGTTGGACTGTTGGCTACCCTTGCTGAAAATTACATGCCAGAAGGAGCACTGAAAGATATGGTCATCGATGGTATTATTGGCGGTGTAGGAGGCGTCATCGTTTTCCTGCCGAACATCATGATTCTATACTTGTTCATCTCACTGATGGAAGATTCAGGCTATATGGCTCGTGCAGCCTTCATTATGGATAAAATTATGCACAAGATGGGGCTTCATGGAAAATCATTCATTTCTTTGATTATGGGATTCGGATGCAACGTTCCAGCCATCATGGCAACACGTATCATAGAAAGCCGAAAGTCACGTCTGGTAACTATTTTGGTGAACTCATTAATACCTTGTAGTGCCCGTCTACCTATTTTCTTGATTATGATACAGGCATTTTTCCCTGAAAACCCTGTTACCGTAATGATGTCACTTTATGTAATAGGTATCGCCCTTGCTGTAATCATGGCCCGTATCTTCAGCAAGTTCCTGGTTAAGGGAGAAGACACCCCATTCGTAATGGAACTTCCTCCTTACCGCATGCCTACTACAAAATCTGTCGTACGTCACACCTGGGAAAAAGGACGTCAATACTTGAAGAAGATGGGAGGCATCATCATGATTGCTTCTATCATCATCTGGTTCCTGGGTTACTTCCCTAACCATGACGCTTACGAAAGCGTTCCAGAACAACAGGAACATTCGTATATCGGACAGATTGGAAAAATGGTAGAACCAGTTATCGAACCTTTAGGTTTCGACTGGAAAATGGGTATCGGAATCATTTCCGGTGTAGGTGCAAAAGAATTGGTCGTAAGTACATTAGGAGTACTCTATACAAATGAAGGCGATTTGGATAAGATTGATTTGACCGACCGTCTGCCTATCACCCCATTAGTAGCATATGGTTACATGCTTTTTGTACTGATTTACTTCCCATGTATCGCATCTATCGTTGCCATCAAGCAAGAATCCGGAGGATGGAAATGGGCTATCTTTACGGCATTCTACACAACAGTACTGGCATGGATTGTATCTTTCATATCCTACCAAATTGGACAATTATTCCTTTAAATAAGTAAATTATGGATATTCAAACGATATTGGTCTACCTGATTTTCGGATGCTGTATACTTTATGTAATAAAAGCTTTTATCAAAAGTCTGCATAGAAAGAAGGATTCAGGATGTGGCTGCGGCTGTTCCGGTTGCAGCATGACCCAAAAGCATAAGGAATCTTCCGACTGCTGTTCCAATAAGAAGGATTGACAAGTCCTAAGTATAAAACAAACCACATTTCGGGCTGGAGACGAAAGTCTTCAGCCCGAAAATCTATATAGACATCCTTCATATCTCATCTATAAATTTCACAAGAATACCCAACTAACCAACATGGAAATTCTTCTTCACAAGCATACCTTAAAACAACTTACAACATATTTTTGGAGCTACTTTTACAAATAGGTTCTCATCATCAACAAAAAAAGAACTCAAGGAATCAATCTGCGACAGATTTAATATCCTATATCTGAAAAAGAATCATATTCACTTAAAAATCTTTTGAATATCAGCACTGTAAACAGATAAAATGGTCCAGGTATCCGTTCTATTTATTCTTGAATCCTACTACCTGAGATACAAGAATTACAAAAGTTTTAACGGAAAGTTATATTTTTTTAGCCAAAAGTATTGCAAAATCAAAAAATAGCAGTATCTTTGCAACGCAATTGAGAAAAAACAAGAGCACAAAGGAAATGGTTCCTTGGATGAGTGGCTTAGTCAGCGGTCTGCAAAACCGTGTACGGCGGTTCGAATCCGCCAGGAACCTCCAAACCTTAAACTCTTGATTTGAATTGTTACAGGGTTCCTTGGATGAGTGGCTTAGTCAGCGGTCTGCAAAACCGTGTACGGCGGTTCGAATCTCCGCCAGGAACCTCAACCATAAGTAAAATGCACTCTTAGCTCAGTTGGTAGAGCAACTGACTCTTAATCAGTGGGTCTAGGGTTCGAATCCCTAAGGGTGTACGACTGAAGCATTAATGCTTGATAAGCAGCATTGTAGGTAAAACTACAATGCTGCTTTTGTCGTTTTAGACAGTCCCTGTACGAAATTAAGCACTCGCACGCGAAACTCTGTTTTACGGCCTAAAACCTACATTTCGATGCGAGTGTAGTAAAAATGTAGTAAAAATTAGACGAAATTATGGCTGTAATTCGAGTTAACCAAAGCACTACCTACGTAACAAAGGATGAATGTGCTCCTCCATACATTAGCATCTAAAAAATATTTCCTTTCAAGACCTCCTTCCTTTCATCGATTGCAAAACGAACAAAGCAAACGCAACGAAATTATCCGGTTGATGAACACAATACACAAAAAGAGGGAATTTGAAAAACAAGTATACAAAGTCTGAAGATTTACTACTGCTACCTTTCCTATTTCACGAACCAAGAAATCAAGTCCTATTATACGTTTTAAATAGGCTTTAAAGTAGACTTCAAAAAACTCCAATAGGAACACGTTTAGACATGGATAATTACATACATATTCATTCCACGAAAAGCCATTTAAAACGTCAAGTCGTTTTTAAAAAACGACAAGGCGTTTTGACCAAAACGACAAGTTATTTTTTTTAAAACGACAGGGCGTTTTTAGTAACGAAATGAGCCACTGATAATCAAGTAGTTACAAAGAAGGATATTTATACAAAATAAAGTAAAAAAATACAAAGTTTACAACTGGCTTCCATATCAAAAGCTCATGTCAGCCATCTCCAGTTCGCTCATATATCTATAGCAATAGACTGTAATTCCTGCCCATCAGGCTAAAAGACAAATATTCCTATTTACGTTCCAAATTACTCATATATCGACAGGATCCCCAACACACACTCCATCGTTTGCTCCATTAGTGGGAAACAGTATATGTTTTCTTATCCATACCAACCCCGGTAATTGTCAGTTTTTTCCAATGCAAAGGCATTGCAGACTTTACTTTTCGTATTCCACCTTCTGAAATATCCAGTCCAGCAAATCCCATCATCACCGCTTGAAGCACCCCTCCCGCTCCTGTGATAAAATAAGGATTAGTACCTCCTTTTGTTTCTGCCATCACCCGAAAAGGAGGAAGCAGGTTCTCTGAATAAGCATCGTTAAACCAATGATAAGCTTGTTCCGCATTTCCCAAACGACTGTAAAGCAAAGCAAATATTGCCTGAGTCATGGCCGGTGTACCTGCATGAGGAACCTTCGTCTGGTAAAATTCCAAGTCTTTACGAATCTGTTCTGGAGCAACAATCACCTTCAATGGATAGGCCAACAAATTCACATCAGCCTGCTTAATGGACTCACCGTTGTAAGTGTCATGTTCTCGAGTTACTCCATTCTCCATCTTGGAGAAGGCTATTTGGGCTTCCATCTCCTTCCATCTCGAATTTTGAGGTATCCCCAAAACTTTTGCTGCCGCATTCGCATACTGCAAATTCAACTTTGCAACAGCATTTGTGTAAGCATTATTATCTACATTTTCTGCCCATTCATCAGCACAAACTACATTTTTGATTTCATATTTATCACCAGAACAGACCATTCTACTCTCCCAAAACGCTGCAGTCTCCTGCAAAATCGGCATTCCTTTTTCTTTCAGCCACTCTTTATCACCCGTTACCAAAAAATAATTCCAGGCAGCTATAGCTACGTCTGCCGTTATGTGATGTTCATACGGCCCGGACAAAGCCCAAACCGGTGTTTCTTCTGCACCAGTGGCTCCACTCTCCCACGGATACATCGCACCATGATATCCATGAAGAAAAGCATTTTTTCGAGCAGCTTCCAACCGTTGATATCTATATTCAAGCATTTCTTTTGCTAATTCAGGATGCAAAACTAACAAAACTGGAAACATCCAAATTTCGGCATCCCAAAAAGTGTGTCCCATGTAGCCCAAACCGCTAAGCCCCATCGGTGACAATGAATACCCTGTCTTCTCACGCATGAAAGAGTAAAGGTGATAAAGCATGGCATGTATGTCCTGCTGAGCCTGTTTGTCTCCTTCTATCGTAATGTCACTTTTCCATAAGTCCTCCCATGCACGGTTATGAGCATCCAATAACGCTTTCCGTCCCTGCAGATTAGCATAAATAGACATACGTTCTGCTTGGTTATAGGGATCTTCTACGTGTTCGGAAGAAAGTAAATTCCCTACCATAGTAAATGTATATACTTCTCCCTCCTCCAAATTACGAGTAAACTGCATTAAATGCGAATGGGTATGACGCATCTCATGCAATACGCGAGGCTCTCTACCATGGACTTCGGGAAAAAGTAAAGTGTTGCTGGCTACTACCGTCGCCATACCACTGGGCGACTGCGCTACCGTAGTAAGTAACGGGATATAAGCATGCGGAGGATTCACTTCGTTATAATAGTTTCGAATGTCACGAAAGGACTCTGGAGCTTCTAGTATATTTTCAGCCATCAAGGCTGTTTTTTTATGAGCTTTTACCGTCACATCCAACATCACAGTATGCGGCAAATGACGTAAAGCATAATAAGTGTATTTTACAGAAGCTAAATTCTTAAAGTCAAAAGTACCGGTAAACGAACCGTTTCGCATGTCTAGTTCCTGCTTGAAATTTGAGATAGTAGAAGAAGTTACATCCTGCCACCCGATAACCAACCGCATATTCAATAAGTTGAAGGCGGAAATGGAACTTGCCACCCTCCCTTGCCCATACGTATCATACATGCCTGCCAAAACGACTTCCTTCAAATGAAGAGGTTCTGGAGAAGATACCAAGCCAAGCATTCCATTTGCGACTGTTACCCCGTAATAATTATCTTTATTAATTGAGTCCGCTTGAATTTTCCAAGGATGTTGAGCTTGAACAGTAAGATAACTGAACATAACCAACAATAGAAATAGAACTGATTTTCTCATCGTTATTATAAAAGTTTTTTCTTTTAATATTTTGTGTCAGCAAGTAATTGTCATGAATCAGAATTCACACTATTCCTTATCAAAACATGTTTAATTTTATTTGATAAGATATGCTATTTCTACGAATTTTCGACTTTCTTTTTCGTATTATAACCTTTCAATCAAACAAAGCTTTTACAACCTCGCTGATAAACTTTGGCAAGTTATAGAAAAGATTGGCAACACGCAAGAAAGCGGGACAAAATACACTCCTATGCATCGTGGAATGTAACAACGGCTACTACCCTATCTAAAATATAGAGAACTCCTTGTAGAAAACTCAGGTTCTATATGACATTCCCTCAGCCAGACACTCTCCTTCTTATATTCGGGAGTAAAGAAGACATCTCACAATCATATAAAAAAGGAGTTTCCACAACGACTTAAATGGTGTTGCGAAAACTCCCTAGTTTATATGTTCTTCTATTAAAGAAGAATCGATACAATCAATAAAACTAATGATTAGTATCTGTGTTCATCTCTACGCAATTCTTCTGAAGTAATAGGCTTCTTATCTATCGAATACCATGCATAAAAAATATATGCCACAACAAATGGTACCAGAATAGAAACATAGGCCATTGTTTTTAAAGTGAACAGGCTCGAACAACTATTGGACAAAGTCAACGAACTCTGCAAATCTGCTGTTGACGGATAATATGCGGTATCGTTATAACCAACCAACAGCAATAAAGAAAGAACTGTAAGCACTGTTCCTACTCCCGCAAACCAGATACCTTTCCTATAGGTTTTACTAAAAATACTTCTTCCTAATCCCCACAAAACGCCTGCGACACCAACTAAGAAAAGTCCTATAAGATAAGGCATATCCAAGAAATTATTTAAATATTTAAAAGGCTCCATAACTATTTCTTGTGTTTCGGGAACAACGGCGAACCCGTCCTTCAACAACGTACGGATAACGAACGACAAAAAGAAAATCAAGAAAGGCACAGCATCCGCAATCAGCTGTCGGCGAAAACGAGGTACCAAAACTTCACTTTGGATGTTGTTGATAAAATACATGGCACCTAACAGTCGAGCCAAGAAAAAGACAGCTAATCCTAATATCAAATTCCACGGATCGGAGAAAGCGTCCAGTCCATGCCATCCGTTTGCCCATTGGCTAATTACAGGCATGCCTAACTCTGTCAGATTTTCCTTCCCAACCAAGAAATTTGATCCATTAAAGAAGGTTGCTACAGCCGCTCCCAAAAGAACCGGACCTAGTACTCCATTCAATACTAGAAAGTTCTGGTAAGTTCTCTTGCCTAACAAGTTCCCCAACTTAGATTGAAATTCATAAGACACCGCCTGAAGCACAAAGCTGAACAGGATAATCATCCATAACCAATAAGCACCACCAAAACTTGTGCTGTAAAACAAAGGGAAAGAAGCAAAAAAGCCGCCTCCAAATGTAACCAACGTGGTAAATGTAAATTCCCACTTTCTACCCGTAGAGTTTACAAGCAGTGCACGTTCTTCATCTGTTCGTCCCAAACGGAATAAGAGTGAATTACCACCTTGTACAAACAATAGGAATACAAGCAAAGCACCTAATAAAGATACGATGAACCACCAATAATGTTGTAAAAATACGTATGTTGAATCCATTTTTCTATTTAATTTAAATCATTGACAAACCGCAATGAAATGATTTCTGACTTTTAAATTTATAAAGGACCCCTTAATGAGGGATAATAATTATTCTTCTCCAGGACCTTTCTTGATTGCATTCAACATAATTCTAATTTCTGCAACCAACATAACAGTAAACACAAGAAGGAAAATTGCAAAAGTTGTTTGTACCGATCCCGCATCCAACTTGGATATTGCAGCACCAACAGGAAGAAGGTCCTGAATAGTCCATGGCTGACGTCCAACTTCAGCTACTACCCAACCTGCCTGACTTGCAATATATCCCAAAGGAATAGTCCAAAGCATAACCCAGTGTAACCAACTCTGCTTTTCTAAACGATTCTTATAAGACAAAAGCAAAACGAATGCAAAAAGAGCAATAAAATAACAGCCCAATCCCACCATAATACGGAACGACCAGAATGTCATCCCTACATGCGGAACGACTTGAGAAGGATTCTTGATATAACCATATCCAAAATATGGCATATTTGCATCCAATATCTCTCGGTTTTTCTTCAAAGAAGCCTCATCACCAGACTGTTTAGCTTGACGATAAGCAGCTAAAGCAGTAATAGCCACCTTCCCTCTGCGAATCTTTTCATCAACAGATAAGGCAGTGCTACCATCAGACAGCTTATACCCTCCCTGTAACAAATTATTAATACCAGGAACATATCCGTCCAAAGAGTGAGTAGCCAAAAAAGAAAGTATCATCGGAACTTTAACAGGTCCAACTAATGTCAACGACTGACTTTTACCTCCATCATACAGCCCTTCCATTGCTGCCAATTTCATGGGCTGAACCTGTGCTACTTGATAAGCGGATTTATCACCTGTAGCAGCTGTAACGATAGCTGCAAAAAGTCCAACAAAAGAAGCTACCTTAATACTTTGTAAAGCGAATTTTTCTTCACGTTTGCGCAATAAATACCACGCACTAACCCCTACAACAAAAACGGCACCTACAATCCAACTGCTCAATACGGTATGGAAGAACTTCACAACAGCAACAGGTGAAAAAGCTACGGCTAAAAAGTCTACCATTTCATTTCGCATGGTATCTGGATTAAACTCCATGCCTACTGGATACTGCATCCACGAGTTGGCTACAAGAATCCACCAAGCAGAAATAGTAGCTCCCAAACCTGTCAGCCAAGTAGAAGCCAAATGAAAGCCCTTGCTCACCTTTTTCCATCCAAAAAACATCACGGCTACAAAAGTTGCTTCCATGAAGAAAGCCAAAATTCCTTCAATAGCCAATGGTGCACCGAAAATATCACCAACAAACCAAGAATAATTACTCCAGTTGGTTCCAAACTGAAATTCCAAAATCAAACCAGTAGCAACTCCCACCGCAAAGTTGATTCCGAAAAGCTTCATCCAAAATTTAGCAGTCCGTTCCCAAAAAACATTTCCTGTTTTGTAATAAAGAGTCTCCATGACTCCCATCACTACAGCAAGACCCAGTGTCAAAGGAACAAACAGCCAGTGATACATAGCAGTCAGTGCGAACTGCGCACGAGACCAGTCAATCATCGAAGTGTCGATCATTTCAATCATAAAATTTTAAATTAAGGGATATACTATCATATTAACTATTTCTATTAGAACAACAAAATCATCAGACTTGTTTCTTTATTCATTGATTAGGATTCTGAAATATGCTCTGCACGTTCTATCAATTCTGTTCCTACATAATCCTGCTTTTCTTCAGAAGACTTTCCTTTTAAAAAGGAAGGGAAAAAAAACAGCTTCAAGATAAAAAACATGATAAAAAGTTTGATAAGAATCAAAGCCCAAAGGGTACGTCCCAATGTCATTGATTGAAATCCGTCACGATAGAATCTATAGATTTTAATGAGCATATATTTAATCGTATTTTATATTTATAATGATTACAAAGTAAATGAATTCTGAAGGAATAACAAGCTTTTCACTTTTTTTTTCTACAAAAAAATAGCATAATATAGGTAAGTTTCTCATAGTGAATTAAAAAGGTCAATACTTCGGTAATTTTTACCGAAAAATTAAAAGTTAAACAATAGAAGCAGTAAAAGCTGGTTCGAAAACACTAAAGAGGTCATTGAAATGTTGTCAAAAAC
>RCNI01000731.1_pt1 | contig 19467 bp, 15 predicted proteins | sample 2041151 | NCBI WGS metagenome assembly RCNI01 (sample SAMN09708214, study PRJNA481090) | feces metagenome | isolation source: feces | place: Antarctica: Albino Rookery | reverse complement strand
TCTATGTCACTCTTTTTTTGAGAAGAGAAAGGTGTTAGTGATGAAGAGCACTCTTCATTATCAGTACCCAAAATTATAGAACCGTATGTCTAGGACATTATCATTTTTGAATTGCAAAATCTCTGTTTTTGTGAAACATATATATTGACACAAGATCTAAAAGGTGTATAATTTAATCTGTATGTGAGTTTAGTATTTCTAAACATAGTGTTTAGTATTTTGAATATACAATAAAAGTGATGAGCAAAGAGAAAGGAAAATTATATGGATATCGGGTCCAAAATTAAAGCACTTCGAGTCGTCAACGGATTGACGCAGGAGGAACTTGCAGACAGGACAGAATTATCAAAGGGATTTATTTCACAGCTTGAGCGTGATTTAACCTCGCCTTCTATTTCAACGCTTTCGGATATTCTGCAATGTCTTGGCGTAACCATTGCCGAGTTCTTTGCCGAAGATAACGATGAACAGGTTGTATTTGGTATAGAAGACTATTTTGAGAAGATAGATACGGAATTAAAGAATACTGTGGAATGGATTATTCCTAATGCACAGAAAAATATTATGGAACCTATACGCCTGACCCTTGAACCGGGTGGAAAGACGTATCCGGATAATCCCCATGAAGGTGAAGAATTCGGATATGTAGTAAAAGGTGAAATTACCATACATCTGGGAAAGGTTCTGCATAATGCAAAAAAAGGGGAATCATTCTATTACATTCCCGATAAAAAACACTATATTTCATCAAAGGCCGGGGCAGAAATTATCTGGGTAAGTGCTCCTCCAAGCTTTTAGAAAGGAAAGAAAATGGGACAGTCTTTAATCGAACTTAGACATATTTCAAAATCATATGATGACACACTTGTACTTGATGATTTTAACCTTACAGTTAATCAGAACGAGTTTATTACACTTTTAGGTCCATCAGGATGCGGGAAGACAACTACCTTGAGGATTGTAGGCGGTTTTGAAAAGCCTGATAACGGACAGGTATTTTTTGAAGGAAAAGATATCACCAATATACCGCCAAATCAGAGACAGCTTAATACCGTTTTTCAGAAATATGCTTTATTTCCACATATGAATATTGAGGAGAATATTGCTTTCGGGCTGAAGATAAGTGGAAAAAGTGATGCCTATATCCGTGATAAGGTTAAATATGCACTTAAACTTGTTAATCTGCAGGGATTTGAGAAAAGAAATGTTAACGCTCTTTCGGGTGGTCAGCAACAGAGAATTGCTATTGCAAGAGCAATTGTAAACGAACCGAAAGTATTGCTTCTCGATGAGCCTCTTGGCGCTCTGGATCTGAAACTGAGGCAGGATATGCAGTACGAACTTATCCGATTAAAGAACGAACTTGGAATTACTTTTATTTTCGTTACACATGACCAGGAAGAAGCACTTACAATGAGCGACAAGGTTGTCGTAATGAATGGCGGATATATACAGCAGATGGGAACACCAGAAGAAATCTATAATGAACCGGAAAATGCTTTTGTTGCAGACTTTATAGGAGACAGTAACATTGTTGACGGTATTATGATAGAGGACAGGGCGGTTAAAATCTGTGATACGGTTTTTCCATGTATAGATGAAGGATTTGGGCGTAATAAGCCTGTTGACGTAGTAATAAGACCTGAAGATTTTATTATTGGAAAGCCCGGACAGGGAAGACTTGACGGAGAGGTTATTCATAATGTATTTATCGGTGTACATTATGAAATGGAAATTCTTGCAGGTGGATATGAATGGCTTGTGCAGAATACTGTAAGTTATCCGGTAGGAACAAAGGTAAGCCTTGATGTTGTGCCAGAGAACATTCAGATTATGCATAAACCACAAAGTAAAGAAGAGGAGGCTATTGAGATAGATGTCTAAGAAAACGCTTTCAGCACCTTTCCTCATATGGATTGTGTGCGGAACAGTAATCCCACTGCTTGTAATTGCCTATTACGGACTTACAGACAGAAGTGGCACATTTACCATAGATAACTTTATAGCAATATTTGGAGCAGAACATGCCAAGGCATTAGGTTTATCCTTATTGCTTGCATTTATCAGTACGGTAGTCTGTTTCTTTTTAGCGTACCCTTTAGCACTTATTTTAAGGGAAAGTAAATTTGGTAAAAAAGGATTTATGATTTTTATTTTTATTCTGCCAATGTGGATGAATTTTTTGCTTAGAACTATGGCATGGCAGGTGATTTTAGAAAAAGGGGGAATCGTTAATACCCTTCTGACATCTGTTAATCTGCCACCGTTAGAAATCATCAATACACCGGCAGCTATTGTACTCGGTATGATTTATGATTTTCTGCCTTTTATGGTAATGCCAATCTATAATGTATTGGAAAGAATAGATAATAATATTATTGAGGCGGCCTATGATCTTGGAGCAACAAAGACAAAAGTTTTTTTAGATATCCTATTGCCATTAAGCGTTCCGGGAATTGCAAGTGGAGTAACTATGGTATTTGTTCCTTCACTTACCACTTTTGTTATCTCTAATATGCTGGGGGGAGGAAAGATCAACCTCATAGGAAATATCATTGAACAGGAATTTACCACGGGATCAAACTGGAATCTCGGTTCAGGACTGTCTTTGATTATGATGCTTTTCATTGTAATAAGTATGGCGGCACTTAGTCGTCTTGATAAAGACGGGGAGGGCAGTTTTATATGAAGAGATTTTTTAAAGGACTTTATATTACCCTGATTATCCTTTTCCTTTATCTACCTATTGGAACTCTTATGGTACTTTCCTTTAATAAGAGTAAATCTATGTCCGTGTGGGGAGGTTTTTCCTTACATTGGTATAAGGAAATGTTTGGGAACAGTATGATTATGGAAGCCATCTGGAATACATTTACTATAGCTTTGGTTTCATCAGCGGTTGCCTGCATCATTGCAACACTTGCCTGTATCGGCATTGTATCGATGAAAAAAAGAACGCGTACAGTTATTATGGGCTTTAATAATATTCCGCTTTTAAATGCAGATATTGTGACAGGTATTTCCCTGATGATGACATTCCTTGTATTCGGCATTTCACTGAGTTGGGGAACCGTATTACTTTCACATATAACATTTAGCATTCCTTATGTTATATTATCCGTAATGCCTAAGTTCAAACAGCTTACAGGTAATACTTATGAGGCGGCTCTTGACCTTGGAGCAACACCGTTTTACGCTTTTTGTAAAGTAATTATACCGGAAATACGTCCGGGTATCGTGTCGGGCTTTTTACTGGCATTTACTATGTCGGTAGATGATTTTGTTATAACACATTTTACAAGAGGTGCAGGTATAAATACGATTTCAACATTAATTTACAGTCAGGTAAAGGTTGGAATCAGACCTACATTATTTGCACTTTCTACAATTATCTTTATTACGATGCTGGTTATTCTTGTGATATTTAATTTTGTATCCTCAAAGAAAGCGGAAAGAGTTGACGGACCGGTAAATCCGATAGTAAAGGTGCTTGTATTATTTGTAGCGGCATTACTTGTAGTAGTGCTTATCTTCAGCAAATTTGCCGTATCAAAAGCAAACGGTGAAGTTCATGTGTATGCTTTTGGAGACTATGTTGCACCGTCATTAATCGAGGAATTTGAAGAAGAAACGGGAATAAAAGTAGTTATGGATACTTTTGATACCAATGAGGAAATGTATCCTGTAATTAAGAATACATCCGTTGCTTATGATGTAATCTGTGCATCAGACTATATGCTGGATAAAATGATAGGTGAAGGGCTTCTTGCTGAACTTGATAAAGAAAAAATGCCAAACTTTAAAAATATGGATCCGGAATATATGAAACTTGTGCAAGATTTTGATCCGGGTAATAAATATGTTGTGCCACATAGTTTTGGAACTATGGGAATTCTGTATAATACAGATAAAATTCAAAAAGGTGAAATCACTTCATGGAATGATTTGTGGAAAAAAGAATATCGCGGAAAGATTGTTATGCCTGACAGTATGAGAGATACTCTTGCTATCGCACTTAAAGCAAAAGAATATTCCTTAAATACAACGATTGAAGATGAAATTAAAGAAGCTTCGAAATACCTGACCGTACAGAAACCTCTGGTGTATAAGTATGTAAATGATTCTGCCAGAGATATTCTTCTTGGAGGTTCAGCAGATATTGCTGTGGTATGGAATGGAGAAGTACTTTATTGCCGTGAGGAAAACCCGAACCTTGATTTTGTTATTCCGCAGGAAGGCAGTGAATACTTTACTGATGCATGGGCAATTCCAAAGGCTGCAAATAATCGTGAAAACGGACAGAAATGGATTGACTTTATGATGACAAAAAAAGCCGCTATGGATAATTTTGACCATCTGACTTATTCAATACCGAACCGTTATGTTATTGACTGTGTTAAAGATGACAAAGATAAAATGAAAGTCCTTTTCCCTGAAAATGCTGTACTTACAAAGTGTGAACCCCTGAAAAATTTAGGATCGGAAATAGACGATATCTATAGCGCTTACTGGAAAAAGTTCAAATCATAACAGGAAAAGTGAACGGGAATTCACATAACAACCGTTAATCCTACAAGAAAAGGGTGTAAGATATAGAATATTATGTTAGGATATGTAATTATAGATAAAGATGAACTTAAAGTAAAAGAATACGATGTTTATCAAAGTTATTATTGTGGACTTTGCAAATCTATTTCCGGGCGTATAGGACAGATTCCCAGAATGACATTGAGTTATGATGCTGTTTTTCTTGCTATTGTTCTTGCATCGGTTGATAAAGAAAAAGATGTTATAAAGCAGGAATCCTGCTTCCTTCATCCTATACGGAAACGACCGGTAACAAGGAACAATGAGGCAATTGATTACGCTGCAGATATGATGATTATCCTTGCTTACCATAAGTTTAATGACGACTGGATGGACGAACACAGTTTTACCGGTTTTGCCGGCAAAAGTATGCTGCTTGCTACATATAGAAAGTTGCATAAAAAATATCCGGAAATTTGTCATTCTGTAGAAAGCGCATTAAAAGAACTTTCCAAACTGGAAAAAGAACATAGTGGAAATGTAGATAAGACAGCAGAGGCATTCGCTACGCTTATGGAAGTTCTTTTTACCGGATTTTACAAGGATAAGAGCATGAACAGGATACTGGGTCAGTTCGGAAAGGGACTTGGAAAATGGATTTATGTTATCGATGCGCTTGATGACTACAGTAAAGATATCGTTAAAAAGCAATATAATCCTTTGATTTATAGAAAAACAGGATTTGAAAACATCGATGTTCTGCTTTATAATTATCTTGCAGAAACAATGATGGCATACGATTTGTTAGAAATAAATAAGAATCAGGGAATCATAGAAAATGTCCTGTTTAAGGGACTAAGAATGAAAACCGATATTGTTTTTAAAGAAAGGACAACAGAACATGAAAAATCCATATGAGGTGCTTGGAGTAAGTCAAGGAGCATCTGAGGAAGAAATAAAGAAAAAATATAAAGAGCTGGTTAAAAAGTATCATCCGGACAAGTACCAGAATAACCCGCTTGCAGACCTTGCAGAGGAAAAACTCCAGGAGATTAATGAGGCCTATGACAGCCTGATGAAGAACCGTAGTACGGGTTCAGCCTCCAGTTATACTTATGGCAATAGTTCGAACTATAACTATAATAATACAGGAGGAGAGCAGAATGTAAATGGCAATTATCAGCAGATAAGAATGGCCCTGGATAGAAATGACCTTGTCAGAGCTGAGCAGATGCTGATTAATTCACCAGATCGAGATGCGGAATGGTTCTTTTTAAGTGGAATTCTTTCATTTAAGAAAGGTTGGGTTGACGATGGCCTGATGAATGTAAGACAGGCTATGGGAATGGACCCAAATAATATGGAGTATTCCAGGGTATATCAGCAGATGGCCGCAGGAAGTCGTATGTATGCAAACCGCTCAAACGGACAGGGATATGCAGGCAGTGATGATATGTGCACAAAATGCTGTATGCTTTATTGCTGTACGGCGCCATGTTCGCCTTGCTGGTAAATACTGATTGATTAAATAAAATATTTGTGCTATTATAATAGATATACACAATTGAATAGAAGCTATAGTAAAACTTATGATTTTAAATGAGTGGAATACGGTGAGAATCCGTAGCAGTCACGCTGCTGTATAGTGGACGAAACTTTAACATACCACTGGAATGATTTCGGGAAGGTAAAGGAGTAGAATGAAGCTGAGCCAGAACACGGACTATAGTTTATTAGACAAGTTAGTCCTTTCGACAGAGGAGGATGTCTATACAGTAATTGTAATTACTTAGATAGCATTGATGAGAGATTGTTCAAAGGACAGTCTCTTTTTTGTTGAATTTATTCTAACATAAAGAATTCTAAGTCTCCTATTCGATTATGTAAAAATAATAGAAAGGAAAGAATAAAATGAAAAGGAAATTTTTATCGTTATTAATTGTTTTCTCAATGGTATTTTCACTGTTTGTGCCATTAACATTTGCTAGTACCAATCAGCCGAAAACTGAAAACAATAAGATAACAACTTATGTCAGAGCGGTAGGCCCAAATGGAACCGAAGTTCCTTTTACAAAAGTAACACTGGACCCTAAAGCTCTACCTACTTATGCTTCCTATGGGATGATAAATTCACCTTCTGAAGTGAATTATGTTACACCTATGCATTCCCTGTTAGCAGCGATGAAAGAAAGAGGGATGCAGGATAAAATCTCGAAGTTCGATATAGGCTCCACTGGATGGATTAATGACATATTCGGATGGGAACAGGAAAATTTATGGGTCAAAAATGGAACTGACGCACCTGTAACAAGTACAGAATATGAATCCCAGGAAGGAGATATTTATACTTTCTTCAATTCACCGATGGGTAATAACGGTTATACAGGATATGGATTCTTTGGTGAATTTACAGACCCTATGGAAGGCTCATACAGCGCAAAAGGGGCAAAAGAAACCTGGACCAAAGAAACAAATGTTGGTACACCTGTAACCTTAAAATATCTGACTACAGGTTCTTTATTTACACATCCTGATACATCTGAAAGCTATGGAATCTGCTATGATGGAAACGGAAATTATACAAAGGTCTTCGTAGGCAAAGATGGTAAAGAATTTACAACAGATGCAGATCAGAGAACTGATGTCAAAGTTAATAAAGATGGAACATTTTCTCTGACTTTTGATCAGGCAGGAACCTATGTTGTTGCAGCTCGTTGGTATAATTCTGATGATGAACTTATTGCAAGTGAAGCATATTGCAAAGTAACGGTTAATGATCCGGACAAAGAGGCAGCTGCAAAAGTTGATGCGGCAATCGGAAATATAGGAAAAGTTACACTTGAATCTGAAGACACACTGAAATCTATATGGGAATCATATAATGCACTTTCTGATGCAGCAAAGAAAAAAGTAACAAAACTTGATCTTCTTAAAGAAGCACAGAAAAAACTGGATGAACTTAAGAACGAGAAACCGGCTACCGGCAAAGTATCCGATAATCCTTTTAACTATACACAGTTCTTAGGAAATGAAGGAATGCAGGGTGTTTATGATGCAAAGACTCCAAGATCAGCATCAGAAATGGAAGTTAAATGGACATTAAAGACTGGTAATACATGGAATGATGTACCGGGATGTCCGATTATCGTAGGCGATTATATCTATTCATACAGCTCAGAATATCTGCGTAAACTGGACTTAGTTACAGGAAAAGAAATTGGAAAAGTAAGAGTTTTTGGTAACTCTACAAATCAGTTCTTCATTCATTTATGTTACGCAGATGGTAAAATCTTTGTACCACTGAAAATAAATAATATAAAAGACAATCCAAAGGTAAAGAGAGCATATCTGCGTGTGTTTGATGCAGAAACATTAGAACAGCTTTATATTACAGAAGATATTCTCTTTGGAGATATGCAGACTCCAGTTATGTATCATGATGGACATGTTGTAACCGGAGGATATTTTGGAAAAGGAAAAGCTTCATACGCATGCTTTACAACAGAAGATGAAGATCCTTCAACTCCAAATGAAGTAAAGAAGGCTAAATGGTCGGTACCTTGTCAGGAAAAATTTGGATTTACATGGAACGGTGCAGTATTTGTAGGTGATAATGTATACTTCGCAGAAGGAGGAGATAAAAAACCAAGTACTGTATGGGGAGTAAATTATAAGACAGGTAACATCATTGATCAGTTCTCACTTCCTGAAGGTTATCGTTCATGTTCAACTTTAGTATATAACGAAAAGAATAACCGTATCTATATTCCATCTAATAATAACGATGGAGGGACATCTATTCGTACTTATGAAGTTAATGCTAATGGAACACTAAATCAGAATACTGTAAAAGAATGGAGATCCGGTACTGCAGATGGTGGAACACAATCCACGCCGGTTATCTACAATGATCGTATGTATATTGGTGGTGGCGGACACACAATGGGCTCAAATGAACCTTTCCATGTTATTGATGCCAACACAATGGAAACTATTTACAGTATCGATGGCTTAAAGACTAAAGGCTCAGCCGCAATCAGTACTGCGTATGCTACAAAGGAAAATGGAAACCAGGTATACATTTACATGGTACCATATAACTGCACAGGTGATGACAGCTTCTGGATTATCAGTGATAAAGAAGGACAGACAGAACCTAAATATGAAACAATGAAAATTGGTGGCGACTATTGTTCACAGACTGTTGCAATAGCACCTAACGGATACATGGTATGGTATCAGGATGAAAAGAACTTATATGTTTGTGGAAGAAAAGACTCTGACACAGCTTCAGCAATTACAGGTGATGATGTTAACAATCAGATTGCACGTTTAGATGATCCTGAAACTCTTGCATACTATAACAAAGTTGAAATTGAACGTATAGAAGCACGTTACAATGCATTAAGCAAAGAAGAAAAAGAAAAAGTTACAGAATATGACAAACTTCTGAAGATTAAAGATGTTATGGCTCTTGGCGGAGCAAATCAGGTAGAACGCCTAAATGCAGCGATTGCTACATTGCCAGCAGATATTACTCTGAAAGACAGAGATAGAGTAGAAATGCTTATGAAAGTATATAACTCTTTATCTAAAGAAGAACAGGCAAAAGTTACAAACAAAGAGAAACTGTTTGCAGCACAGGACAAGATTGAATCTCTGTTAATGGGTGACAAGATTACAAAATTAGAAAATGCAATCAATGCACTTCCTGAAATTGATAAACTTGTATCTGCTGATAAAGGTAAAGTTAACAAATTAGTCAGTGACTATAATGCTTTACCGGAAAAATATCAGAAAAAGATAAAGAACAGTAAAAAGCTTTTTGCAGCGCAGGATAAGATTGTTGCAATCGAAAAGCAGATGGATGAAGTAAGAGCATTAATCAGAGAAAAGCTTGAAGGCAAGAAGATTACCCTTGAATCCAAAGCAGATATTAAGGCAATTGATGAGAAGATGAAGGACTTAAATGCTGAAGATATTGCATTGATTTTAGAAGTTGAACAGTTCCTGAGCCCTGCAAAGGTTGATCTTGTTAATCTGATGATTAATGAACTTGTTAAGATTCCGGTTAATAAAGAAAATAAGAATAAGATTAATGAACAAATTAAGGATATTGAAGCTTTTTATACAGGAATATTAAAGAGTGACCTGAAGTATGTTAAAAATTATGATCAGGTTGCAAAGATAAAAAATGATGTAGCAAAGCTTACAGATGATAAAGCAACAACAAATCAGGCAACAGATAAAGCAACAGAAGGCAAATCACCAAAAACAGGGGATGAAGCAAATCTTTATCTGTGGATTATGATGTTAGCTGTAGCAGGTGCATTTGCATATAAAGTAAAGTCAAAAGAAGAAAATTAAGAATATGAATACAGTTAAAAAAAGAAAAATTAAAAATATAATCATCATTTTAGTCATAGGCATATTGGCTGCAGGATTAATTATGCATTTTTCTATTGAGCCTGCAGATTACTATGATGCTTTGAATGATCAGGTAGTCAAAGCGGAGAAACTTCTTAAAGAAGCTAAAGTAGGTAATGATGAAGGTCAATATTCAAAGTATATTTTTACTGATTTTGAAAATACTGTAAAAGCAACGAAAAAAACAGCAAAAGAAAAAAAGCTTACACACAGTGAAATTAAGAAAGTCTGCGAGTCTTTTAAAGAAGATATTTCTCTTTTCAAAGATGCAGGGAACACAGAATGCATTTCGAAAGACGATATGGGTTCCATTATAAAAGATAAAAAAGACTTCAACAAAAAAGTATCTGTCTCAAAAGATGACTTTGTTGAATGGAATTTCAGCTGGAAAGCAGTGAAAAAAAGTGAACCTGTAAATCTTCAGGTAGTTAAAAATAAGTTCTTCAAGAAAGAATTTAAACAAATTACTAAAGAACTTGAAGTAAAGGGAGAAACATTAACTTTTTTACATAATGGCAAGTTACCATGCACTGCAACAGTAAAAACTCCTTTTAAAACAGAGTTAAAAGATATTCAGGTATTTTTATATGATGAAGAAAATCATAAACTTAGCAATTTGATTCGTGCTGAAGTTTCCAATAATACAATTTCATTTCCTGTCAATCAGGGAGGAACTTACTTTATTCTGAATGTTGGAGTAGATGATACAGAGAAGACAACGGAAAAGTTAAAGTCTATATTGGAAAAAGAAGAAACTTCCCAAAAAGGAAATAAGGAAAATACTGAAAGTTCGGATTCTAATGTGAATACAAATAGTGGGACTTCATCATCAACAGAATCGACAGAGGCTTATTGTACTGTTGAAATAAGATGTGATACAGTTGTTGATACAAGCAAGTTGACAAATCAGGCAGTAGCTCCATATATCCCGTCGAATGGAACTATATTACCAGCGACACGTGTAAAAATAGATAAAGGTGAGACAGCCTTTGAAGTATTGAAGCGTGTTACAAGAGAGTATGGTATCCAGATGGAATTCCGAAATGATCCACTATATAGCGGTGCATATATAGAAGGCATCAACTACTTATACGAATTTGATGCTGGTGGTGGTTCAGGCTGGATGTATAAAGTTAACGGATGGTTCCCTAATTATGGTTGTAGCAGATACTATTTACAGCCGGGAGATACCATGGTATGGTGTTATACCTGCAATATAGGTAAAGATGTAGGCGACCAGTATTATGATACGCATCCGGATGCAAATCCTGAATATCAGTAAATCGAAAAAGTGAAGCCCTTTACTGCAGTAAGCAATAAAGAGTGGAATCTGACTCTCTTAAGGGATATCTTATTATATTAATTGTAAGATATCTCTTTGTATTCGTCATATCATCTAAACTGTAAACATAGAAAGCATACCGTTGGATGCGGAAACAAAAACGAAGGATAAAAGCTTTTTATACAGGTGTTTGCCTTGGTTTACAACCATACAGAAGATAAAATCAATACACTGAATCAGTCGAATTTAAAGCAATCTATTGTTATGTGATATATGCGTAGACGGTTTTATCTGAGAATATGTTCTATGTTGCAATTTAGAGCTTTAAACAGGCTGTCGGGAAGACAGCCTGTTTTTAGGATATGATGTATTATAAAAAACAACTATAGGAGTTTATTATGAACGAAAAATATATAGGAATAGGCGATAATAATGAATTTTCGTCATTTCATCCCATTGTAAATTTTGTATACTTTTGTTCAGTAATCATCATTGCAATGTTTTCAATGAACCCGGTATTTTTAGTGATAACTTTTGTAACCGGATTCATTTATTCTGTGATGTTGGGAGGAATAAAAGCTGTTAAGTTTAATCTTATCTTTGCTATTCCCGTATTGATACTGACAATGATTATAAATCCTCTATCAAATCATAAGGGCGTTACGGTATTATTTTATTTAAATGAAAATGCAATTACGCTTGAAGCTATTCTTTACGGTCTTGCAGCGTCAGCTATGTTGGTAGGGGTTGTAATGTGGTTTTCCTGTTTTAATAAAGTTATGACAGGAGACAAGATAATCTATCTGTTCGGAAGGGTTATTCCTGTAATTGCATTGCTTATTTCTATGTGTTTCCGATTTATACCCCTGTTAAAATCACGTTTTCATGAGATTCATGATGGCCAGAAATATATGGGAAGGGAATTTTCCAAGAGAGAAATACTTAAGAAAGGAAGACTTCTTGCAAAAGAGATTTCCATATTGATTGCATGGTCTTTAGAGGCGGCTATTGAGACCTCAGATTCAATGGAAGCAAGAGGATACGGACTGAAAGGAAGGACAAGTTTTCATATTTTTAAATTTACAAAGCGTGATCGTAATCTGTTGATTGTGATTATTGCATTGTCATTGGTTATCCTGATTGGCTGTTCACTGGGAGCAAACGGCATGTATTATTACCCGGCAATTACTTTTATTGCTCCCTGGACATTAATTATACCAATGGCAATCAGCTATTTTATATTGCTAATTTTACCAATAATTATTGATATTAAAGGAGAACAGAAATGGCAGAAATTGAATTTAGAAATGTAAACTTTTCCTACCCGGGAGTTGAGTATAAAGCACTGAATAATATAAATCTTAAAATTGAGCATTCCCAATTCATTTTATTATGCGGTAAGTCGGGATGCGGAAAGAGTACATTATTAAGACAGATAAAAAAGAATCTTATTCCGGCAGGAGAATTTAGCGGAGAAGTTTTGTATAATGGAGTAGATGTAACGGAACTTGATGATCGTAAGAGTGTTCAGGAGATAGGATTTGTTCAGCAGAATCCTGAAAATCAGATTGTCACAGATAAAGTGTGGCACGAAATGGCTTTTGGATTGGAAAGTTTAGGGTATCCAAATCAGACAATTCGCCGTAAAGTTGCAGAAATGGCGAGTTTTTTTGGCATTCAGAAATGGTTTAGAAAAAGTATAGATGAATTATCAGGTGGTCAGAAGCAGTTACTTAATCTTGCTTCCATTATGGCAATGCAACCGAAGGTACTGATTCTTGATGAGCCGACTTCGCAGCTTGATCCTATAGCTTCAATGGAGTTTATAGAAACTTTACAGAGAATAAACAGAGAACTTGGAACAACCATTATTATCTCCGAGCATAGACTTGAAGAACTGTTCACTATGGCTGATAAGGCAATCGTCATGGAAGAAGGAAAGGTTCTTGTTTATGATAAGATTAAGGAAGTTGCTGAATTTCTGGGGACAAATAAAAATGTAATGTATCAGGGACTTCCGGCAGCAATGAAGATTTATTCAGAAGTCAAATCTGAAGATACCTGTCCGGTTACAGTACGTGAAGGCAGTTTATGGCTGAACCGATTATTTCCGGAAGGCGTTTCCGTTAAAGCATGCAAAGAATGTACGGAAAATAGTGCAGAGACTGAAGAGACTGCTGTCGAAGTTAAACTTGAAGATGTATGGTTCCGATATAGTCGTAATGCGGAAGATATAGTCAGAGGTATTTCTTTTGATGTAATAAAAAATGAACTGTTTTGTATGGTCGGAGGTAATGGAGTCGGTAAAAGTACAACGCTGAAACTCATCAGCGGATTGAAAAAACCTTATCGTGGAAAGATTACAATTCGTGGTAAAGCATTGGATCAGGCTCGCAAAGAAGTGAAAATCGGTGTGCTTCCACAGAATCCTCAGGCTTTATTTACTGAAATCACAGTAGAAGAAGAACTTTTAGAAGCGTTATATTATGTAAAAGGAAGCTATGAAGAAAAAATGCAACAGGTAAATGATATGTTGGATTTACTGATGCTGGGTCATTTGAGAGAATCGCATCCATATGATTTAAGCGGAGGAGAACAGCAGAGACTTGCTCTTGGAAAAGTACTTCTCCTAAAACCTGAAATCCTTTTACTGGATGAACCGACAAAAGGACTTGATCCATATATCAAAACGATTTTCGCTAAAATTTTAAAAGATTTAAAAAAGATGAATGTTACAGTAATCATGGTAACACATGATATTGAATTCGCTGCGGAATACGCTGACCGGTGCGCAATGATGTTTGATGGAGACATTGTTTCCTGCGATGAACCGAGAACTTTCTTCAGTGGCAATAGTTTTTATACTACTGCGTCAAACCGTATATCGAGAGATGTTTTTGAAAATGCAGTAACTTGTAAGGATGTGATTGATTTATGCGAAGCAAATTTGATGCAGCAGGATATTTAAAGGCAAGAAAAAAGAGAACAATAACAACCGCAATAATCCTTGCTATTATGGTACCTCTTATTATGGCAGTAGTAATCTGGGTTGATCAGACGGCAGATAAAACGAAGAATATGAATGGTGTTTATCTTGCACTTAGTCTTGTTATTCTTGCGGGGACCATAGTTCCGTTTTTTATGGTATTTGAAAAAAGAAAACCTAAAGCAAGAGAAGTTGTTATGATTGCTATGATGTCGGCACTTACCGTAACTGGAAATTTTGCTGCAAATGTTGTGGGGTTTGGAGTTTTTCAGCCGGGTACAGCACTGGTAATGATAGCCGGAATTTCTCTTGGACCGGAAGCAGGATTTCTTGTAGGAGCTACAGCACGATTCTTTATTAACTTTTTTATGGGACAGGGCCCATGGACACCATGGCAGATGGTATGCTGGGGAATGCTTGGATTTTTGGCAGGTCTGATTTTTAATAAAGTAGAAATTGATAAAATAAAATCGCGTAATTTCAAAATGGTATCCGGTCCGGTAGTTTGCATTATAGTTTCAATACTGGTTGCATATATTCTGTTTATTTTATTTGGAAAAGATGATGAAACTTTCTTTGGCTGGAGACTTTATGTCTTTGGCGCAGTAGGACTTATCATCGGTTCGTTAATACAACGAAAGCGCTTACCGGTAGATGATATTACGCTATGCCTCTTCGGCTTTTTCAGTACATTTATTATCTATGGAGGCATTATGAATATTGCGGCAATGGTAATGGCAAGTGCAATTCCGTCTTCCGGTGTAGGACTTAACTGGAGTTCATTAAAACTTCTGTATATTTCAGGAGTGCCTTATGACCTTGCACATGCTGTTGCAACGGCATTTTTCCTGTATGTTTTTGGGGATAAAATAATTCGAAAAGTAGAAAGAGCAAAGATTAAGTACGGGATGTATCGTTAAAATGAAAATTGGAAAGTTACCGGAAAATTTAATAGGCGAAGATATTATTTTACAATATGATAAATTTATACAAATTCACTTTAGTGAAAAAAGGCAGGTATTAAGCAGTTCTCCTATGAATGGGGGATACAGAGAGAATCTGACGGATGTTTTTAATTTTGATGAAATACCGGAAAATGGAGCGGAATGCCAGATGAAAGCGGATACCTATGAAGAACATATGAGAATTATTTCATCCGAGATAGGACTTAATTCTGAGACTGTTGCAGGATTGAGTACAGCGGTTCAAATGAAGTCAGCAGTTTATACAGAAGATGAGTATAATGGAACTAAAGTCTCTGTTATTGCTACAGGCGGGATTAATGTTAATGGAGGAAGAGCAGGTGATAAAGCATCTTGGGATGAAAGGGCCGGCTATGATGAGAACCATGAGCCCGGAACAATAAACATTATCCTTGCTATTGATGCTCATTTATCTGAAGGAGCAATGACAAAAGCTGTCATAACTGCGACAGAAGGGAAAACTGCAGCTATACAGGAACTTCTTGCACCTAGTCATTATTCAAACGGGTTAGCAACGGGATCCGGTACAGATGGGATAATTGTTATTGCAAATCCGTCTTCGGAAATATATCTGACTGATGCCGGACAGCATAGTAAACTGGGTGAACTGATTGGAGCAACAGTAACTAAGGCAGTGAAGAGAACTCTTTATCTGCAAACCGGTATGTGTGCAGATTCACAACATAATATTTTTGCACGTATAAATCGATTCGGGATTACAAAACAATGCTTATTAGAAAAATTAGAGCAGAATCAGACGAAAAAAGAGGATTTCTCTGCGTGTATTGATCTTATTGCAGAAGAAAATGAAATGGTAACCTATACCTCGCTATATGCACATTTACTGGATCAGTTTAACTGGGGTCTGTTATCCGAAAAAGAGGCGGAAAATGCAGCTGACAGACTACTTGAGTTAATGGATATGTGTCCTGTAGATACAGAGGATATGTCTGATGGCTATGATAGATTAGTTACAAAATATAGAAACGGTTTAATGAAAAAAATAAGAGGATATCGCACAACATAAGTTTGTGCGATGTCCTCTTTTGCATTAAGAAAAATATCTGAATACGCCTTTAACCTTACCTAAAATTTTAACGTCATGAACAATGATTGGACTCATTGTATCATTTTCTGGTTGCAGACGAATATGGTCTTTCTCTTTATAGAAAGTTTTTACTGTAGCTTCGCTTTCGAATCCATCAATCATTGCAACGACAATTTCTCCATTTCTGGCGTCTTGTTGCTGCTCTACAAGAATTAAATCACCATCCATAATACCTACATTAATCATACTCTCACCACTTACACGCAACATAAATGTAGTGCCGTTACAATAAGCAGATGGTACAGGAATATATTCTTCAACGTTTTCAACGACAAGAATCGGAGTACCGGCAGCAACACGTCCTACAACGGGAATGTCCACAACATCATCACGAACAGGAGTTGTTTCCGGAGCGGCAGGTTCTTCTTTTTGAGGTTCTTCCTGGGGAACCAGCATTAAAGCTCTTGGCTTAGATGGATCTTTAATCAGAAAGCCGGCGGAAACGAGTTCTGCAATATCTTTATGAGCTGTGGATGTAGACTTGATATTGAGTGCAGCACAGATTTCTCTCACAGTAGGCGGATAGCCTTTTTCTTTAATTTCTTTGCGCATGAAGTCGAGAATCTTCTCCTGACGCTCTTTTCTGTTTGCCATAAATCAGACCTCCTGAATAAAATTTGCGTACATTTGTTTCTAAAATTATAGCATAAAAAGAACAAAAAGTAAACATCTGTTCATTAATGTGTGCGATATATTTACATTGTATATTTACTATAAAAATGATAGAATAATAAGATTAAGTAAGATTATAATAATATTATTTTAATACAGGAGGGATTTTTTTGGAACAAGAGAAGAATGTTTTTTTAGGAACAGAGCCGATAGGTAAATTGCTGTTTAAACTGGCACTTCCATCAGTTACAGCACAACTTATTAATATGCTATATAATATTGTTGACCGTATTTATATTGGGCACATACCTGAAAACGGTGCACTGGCACTTACCGGTGTGGGAATATGCCTTCCTATTATTATGATTGTATCGGCTTTTGCAGCGCTAATCAGTATGGGAGGAGCTCCGAGGGCTTCCATCTTTATGGGACAGAGAGAACACAAAAAAGCGGAACAGGTTCTTGGAAACTGTTTTGCAACACAGGTTATTTTTGCAGCAGTTCTGACAGCGATACTTCTTATCTGGAATGAAGATCTGCTGTTGAAGTTTGGAGCAAGTGAAAATACAATCGAATATGCAACAAGTTATATGAACATATATGCAATAGGTACTATTTTTGTACAGCTTACTCTTGGAATGAATGCCTTTATTACAGCCCAGGGTTTTGCAAAGACCGGCATGTATACTGTTTTAATCGGCGCAGCTCTTAATATTGTACTGGATCCTATTCTTATCTTCGGATTTGATTTAGGTGTTAGAGGTGCAGCCATTGCTACAATTTTTTCTCAGGGAATATCTGCAGTCTGGGTACTTCTATTTCTCAGAGGAAAGAAAACCGTATTAAAAATTAAAAAAGAAAATCTGCGTGTAAAAGCGAAGATTATTATTCCGTGTATAACTCTTGGTATTGCACCTTTTGTAATGCAGGCAAGCGAAAGTATTATTTTCGTATGTTTTAATTCTTCATTGCTAAAATATGGTGGAGATATTGCGGTGGGTGCCATGACTATATTAACGAGTGTTATGCAGTTTGCACTTCTGCCTCTTAATGGGATAGGTCAGGGTGCACAGCCTATTACAAGTTACAACTTTGGAGCAGGAAATAAAGACAGGGTTAAAAGCACTTTCTTTCTGCTGCTTAAAATATCAGTATTATATGCTGCATCTTTATGGTTGCTGATTATGCTGTTCCCTAAGGTGTTTGCAGGACTGTTTTCATCGGATTCTGAGCTTATTGGATTTACAGCACCGATGCTTAGAATTTATACAGGATTCCTGTTTATGATGGGAATTCAGATTGCATGCCAGATGACGTTTATTGCTATAGGCAATGCAAAATCATCGGTTATTGTTGCGGTAATGCGTAAATTTGTACTTCTTTTACCATTAATTTATTTGTTACCTGCAATTTTTTCTGATAAAACAAAAGCAGTTTACCTTGCAGAACCGGTAGCGGATTTTCTGGCAGTAACCTTTACTATGATACTGTTTAAAGTTCAATTTAAAAAGGCATTAAAATCCATAGAATAAAAGGAAGGAACAAATGATTCTTACGACAATTTGTAAACTGGCTCTGGCAATGGGGTTAGGATATTACCTTAGAAAAAAGAATATTTTTACAGAAGAAATCAACCAGAAACTGTCTTTTATGGTTATGAATTTCTGCCTTCCTTTGATGATTGTTACGGCTATGAATAATAATCAGGCGGAGGATCGAAAAGAAATCATGGGATTTCTTCTGGTTGGTATTGTTTTTTATTTAATCATTCCGGTAAGCGGTAAAGGGCTTTGTAAAATATTAAAAGTGGAAGATGAGGAAAAGCCGATTTATGAGATGTTCTTTGTTTTTGCCAATGTTACGTTTATGGGATATCCTGTGGCGGCTTCTCTTTATGGAAACGGATGCATCTTTTACATAAGCATATTCAATCTTATGTTTAATCTTATGCTTTATACTTATGGAATAAAGAAAGTGAATCACGGGAAACCGGAGCATCTTGGGAAAAACGGTATCAGAGCTATTCTGAACAATGGTATGATTATGTCTGTTGTTGCTGTTCTGATGTTTTTCCTTAATCTCAGACTACCGGTGGAAGTTGCAGAAGTTTTTAGTTTTATCGGAGATCTTGCAACACCCCTGTCAATGGTAATTACAGGATCAACAATAGGAACTTACTCTATTAAGGAACTTATGACTGAGAATAAAAGACTTTATCCTATGGCGATGATTCGAATGATTTTAATTCCTTTTGCTGTTTACTGGATTATGACATGGCTTGGTTTCAGTGATATGCTTCGGGGTATAGCCACGATCACGCTGGGTATGCCGGTAGCATCAGCAGTAGGGATGACTTGTGTTGAGCATAACAGCTTCCTTAAAATAGGGCCACCGGCAGTAGCGCTTACTACTGTATTATCTTTAGGAATAATTCCGTTTTTATTACTGATTTTGGGTGTCAAGCGTTTTTGAAAATGTCCTAAAAAAAGTTTAACATTAGCACCGAGTAAGTCGGTGCTTTTAAATTACCCAATCCAGTTCA
>RCNI01000729.1_pt1 | contig 19498 bp, 19 predicted proteins | sample 2041151 | NCBI WGS metagenome assembly RCNI01 (sample SAMN09708214, study PRJNA481090) | feces metagenome | isolation source: feces | place: Antarctica: Albino Rookery | reverse complement strand
CAGACCGAATACCTTACTAGTAATTCGCTTAGGAGTTATTTTTGTGTTAAGTTTTTTAGCCAGCTAATTGCTTGCTAATCGAAAAATCACGATTTTTATTGATTTTTCTATAGATCGAGAAAATAAAAAAAGCCGAAAACCCTTTAAATAAAGGCTTTCGGCGTTGTCTTCTGGCCTCCACGAGAAGATTTGAACTTCCGACCCCTCGCTTAGGAGAGCGAATAGGTGCTGTCAATTCCTGACAAAAACTGTTATTATAAAACCTTTAAAGTCAAAGCTTTTTTATACTTCCGAGTCAAATCAAGTCAATCTCTGTTCCCCACATATATGCCTTAGATAAGGCCTTTTTATTAGCAGATTATTAGCACTAGCTAATATTAGGGTGACACTTTATTGTTACCACCAATATGAATAATATGGCTACCATCCTCAAAGCATTCGAGAATGATGAACAATATGAAGTTGAACTGATTTCTAAATATATAATACCGCAGAATGGACAGTTTGTCTATGTGTTTTGACTACCTCCCGTTACTCCTCTTCAAATTCCTTAACTCTACATAATTCTCTTCTCAAATAATCTTTACCCCCATCAATAGCAACTCTTTTTCAAGAGTACTGTTTATAGTTATGACAATGTTCAAATATGATAATATCTCCACAATGATTACACTGAATCACATTTTTATTATTTTCCTCACACTATATCAATACCTAATCTACTTTTAATAAATTATCTATATTTTATATTCGATTGTTTGATATTTTTCACTTTTTGAGTGTGCAAAAGATAAGGAATTATTCTATTAACTTGTGAAACTTTTGGACCCAAAATTATTTGATCATATTCTAATTTCTTTTCCAGCTCTACATATAACTGTGGCACTATCCATGACGAATCGTCCAACTTAGGATTTTCAGAATACTTTATAAGTCTCAGTTCTTCCTCATGTGAATATGACATATCTTTAAATAAATACTTTATTTGACTCAATATAAATTCCATAATTTCACTAACAAGTCTTGTATTTTTATGGGGAATTTTCAAAAGATCTTCCACGTGTACTTTTAATTTTTTTATCCACTCTCTAATATATTCCTCTAAATTAGATTGGTCATTCTTAAATTTGCTAATTTTGATATCAAACTTTTTTGATTTATTAGATAAATAACATACTCTATACAAATAATAATTAGTATCATCAATATTAGATTGCAGGATAAGCCTATCCGAAATACCTTCATCAGTGTAATCAAAATATTTATTATTCAAAACAAGGCAACATCCTTGTCCGTCATCTCCATACATTGACCACATTGGTAATTCATCAATGGCCTTTGTAAAACATGTCAAATAAATTTTAGCTGACGCCTTTTCTCTTGTAAAATCGTTTACAGATAAAAAATCCAATAAGACTTTTCCCTCTAATGGGTCATTCATATAGCATGCGTCATTCATTCTCAGTTTTCCAATTTTTTCATCATTAGATAGCAAATATTTAATATTTTGTATTTTTGTATAATGTCCTATTAATTCATTACTTTTAGGGACAACTAAAAGATTTTTAATTTCAAGTGTACAATATAAGATTGCCAAAAATTTTATTTTTAACTTGATATAATTTTCTTCTTTTTCAAGTCTTTTGAGATATTGATTTACACGTTTACTTAAAGTTTTAACAGGATATGATTCATCTAATTTAAACTTCTTAAAGCACTCATTATAATTTGGATAAAAAGAACTGCTGAAATATGTCCAAAAAGAATCTATGTTTTGTGTATCCTTCAAAAATATTTTAATCAATCTATCTCTATCTTTAATGTCTATATCTGGAGAAAATAGAACTCTTGCATACGCAGTATTCGCATTAGAATCTTTTTCTTTTACTTGAGAACATAAGTCCAAAATTTTTTCTCCATACTGCAACTTATCTTTAGCACGACTCAAAAAAATATCACACCATATTTTAGCAAGCGGTTCTGCCAAATACTTTGTTGGAAATTTTTCATAGAGTTGTTCTATTTCATTTGCACATCTTTTTAAATGAGGAAGATTGATATTTTCTTGAAATGAAAGATTATATTTCATCCTACCAATATATTCAGCAATGCTTTCTGTTTCATGCATCAAAAACAAGTTTTCAAGCTTTTTTATAACGTCTTGCTTTTTTAATTTATCAATTAATCTGTAACTGAAATCATATAACAAATGTGCATATTGATTTGCCACTTCATCTGTAGAGTACTTTTTATATAATATTTCCATTTTATTTAAACACTCTCTTTGTTCTCTGGTGGACTTAGTTATAGACTCTTCATATATCTCATGCGCTTGTTTTTCTACATCTAGAGAAGAGTATTCTTGATTGGTTCTATCCATACACCGCCTCCATATTTACTATTTGAATAATTATTGAAATTATTATATCATTCTTAATTAGGAATTCAATGGAGAACAACAAGATAAAATACAAGTACTCACAGCATTATTAATGTTTATCATACCATAACATAATAATTTAATATAAAATAACTCTTATACCTTTATCGTCTTCGCCAATGAAGCCAGTAATGCTTTCATTTCCGGATTTGCCAACACTTTTGAAAGAAACTCTGCATCTACATCATCCGGTACATCTACTGTCTGGGATGCTGTTTCATCTCGCATTTTGGGATCCAGATTTTTCTTCTCATAGAATGCTTCCTCGAATAATTCTGCATTTCTTCTTCGATCTTCATCAATAATATGGGAATATACATCTGTTACCATATCTACCTGTGAATGACCGGAATCCCCTTGAACCGCTTTGATGTCTCCGCCATTCAGTTTTAATTTATACGTCACGCTGCTATGTCTCAAACTGTGAAAGACAACCGGAGGAAGATTATGTTCTTCGATCAGTTTATTTAATTGCCCCCGGATTGCTCCGGTACCAATGGGATTTCCAAATGTCGTTGCCATCACCAGATTATAATCTGTATATTCCTCGCCTAAGACTTCCTTTACTTCGTCCTGTTCTACTTTCCATTCAATCAGCATATTCGCAACGCTTTTTGGAAGAAATACCTTACGGATACTGCTCTCTGTTTTTGGTGTTTTTAAAATCTGAACAGTTTTGTTGTTTTTATGTTGCGAAGGAAAAACCAACAACACATCTTTCCCTTCCAGATTTTTCAGAGTTTCCTTTGTTACCCGTTGTGTTTCTTTATTGATATAAACGTATGCACGATTTTCTTCGATTGCTTCCGGAGAAATATCTACACAATCCCAGGTCAAACCAAGCAATTCCCCTAATCGTAGGGAACAGGAAAATGACAGATTGATTGCCAGCTTCAACCGTTCATCTTCACAGACATCCATTGCATACATCAAGGTTTCTGCTGTCCAGATTTCCCGCTTCTGTGATTTATGTTTCGGCACCGTTGCATAGGTACACGGATTTTTTTCTATCATCTCCCATTTGATTGCCTGCTCAAAACAATTGCGGAGTAGCTTGTGGATTTCTCTGACGGTACTCGCAGAAACATATTCGTTTTTCTTATTTCCCTTTACTGGATTTCCGACTGCTTTTGTCTGTAGCAATCCCTGATAATATCTTTCCATAAAACGAGTATTGATCTCCGAAAGTTTCACAGAGCCAATCATAGGCTCAATATAATTTCTAATCAGACCTACATTCCCTTCATAAGTGGATAATGCCCATTTTTCTTTTCCATATAGAGAAACATATTCCGTGAGCAAATCCGACAATGTTTTGCACTTTCTCACAACAAGCGATCCCATTTCCTGTTTATATTCGATTTCTCTTTTCCGTTTCTTTGCTTCTGCTTTTGTATCATATGTTTCCCACTTCTGTCTCCGTTTGCCGGAGTCATCCTTATAGTTATAAATCACATTAAATTTTCCGTTTCGTTCTCTGATCGACGCCATGCTAATTCCCTTTCCTTTCTTCCAACCAAGCCTCAAATTCATCTCTTTTTACTCTGGATATGTTTCCAATCTTCACTACTGAGAATTTCCCATCATCAATCCATTTGTAAATCATCCCTCTACTGACCTTTGCAAGAAATGCTGCCTCGTCAAATGTCAGATAACCCAGATTTCCATTTTTACTACGATTTCCGTTTTTTGCTAATTTCTTTCGCCTGTAATTTGCCAGACTAAAATTTTGTTCCATTGACATCTCTTCATAATCGTTGGCTGGATCCAATTTATAATGATTCTGTCCTTCTAAAAATTTCTGAAAGCTCTCTTTTGTAATCCTTTTCTTCTCTGCGATTACAACCGTTTCAAAAAAATGACTGTACTTGGAATTTTTCAAAATCTCATATACCTGACCTCTTGTAATTCCCAGAAGCCTTGCCATTTCCGGCATGGTAATAGTCGCGCCTTCCAGTTCCTTATCCTTTTTCCTATCTTTCTGTGTCCGATACTTTGATTGCTTCTCATACCATTCCTGAAAAGATTTTTTAGGAATCCTAATCCAGTAATCAACGCTAACTGTTTTTATTCCTTCACGTTTAATCAAATCATAAACCGTAGTTTCACTAATCTCCAGCATCTCTGCAACCTCTGATATAGAATAAGACCATTTTTTCAAATTTTTCCCCGGCTCTTCTCCGTTCACTTTATGATATTTCACCTGGTTCGCATACCATCTCTCAAAACTTGCAATATTCACTCTCATTTGCCCTGCTATTTCTTTGCACTCAAAAAAATTTTTATGAACCAGCCAATATCTACCTGTCTTCTTTAGTCCCAGAAGATTTCCTAACTCTAGAACTGTCATCCAGGTTTTTTCCTTTGGAGGAAGCCGCTTGTATTTACTATTCTCCTCTATTTCAGAAAACACGTCTTCAAATGAAGTTTCTTCTCTAACATCTCGATTCATCTGATCGACTCTCCTTTCTTTTCTGCATCATACAGCATTTTCAAATAAAAAATTAGGATGTCGATTGCGACTTTTTTTCAACCAACATCCCAGACTTTTACTCCAGCTGATTATCAAGCCAGTCATCAAAACTCTTTTTTGAAATTCTATATTTTCCTCCATCCAACTGGATCCAACAGAATTTTTTTTTCTTTAATAATGCATAGACTGTAGGGCGACTCACATCTAAAATTTCCTGAATTTCTTTTACGGTATAACATCTTTTTTCTGGCATATAAAAAACCCTCTTTCTTCTTTGTATATATGAAGGAAAAAAAATCCTTCTATATAACGAAAGGAAAAAGAGAGTTTTTACAGGATAACAAATAAAAAAATTTATAATCCCTTCCTATAAATCTCGTTTATGACAGCCTGTGCCTGTTCCATTTCTTTTTTCTTTATGATTTCTTCCCGGTCACTTAGAATGGCAATCATTTCGTCTATCACATCTTCTAGTCTAGGCTCTGTATAACGATACAAGTATCCTAACATTCTAGTCGCTGTATAATCTGTATTCAAATTCTTATAGGCTATTTCTACACAGAGTTCCTTCGGATATCCTTTTCCGAGTAAAACCTTATATAATTCATCTGATCTTTCCAATCCCATGAAGTATCACTCCTGTAAATTTCTCGCTACTCAAATCAGTATGCCTTCCAAATGATCCAACTCATGCTGACAAATCTGCGCAGTCCAACCGTCAAGTTTCAAATTCTGTTTCTTCCAATTCATATCCAGATATTCAACTTCTATTGTCTGATACCTTGTTGTCTTACGCACGCCTGAAAGAGATAAACAGCCCTCTTCTGTTTCATAAGGTGACTCTTTTTTCAGCAATACAGGATTAAACATTACCACATCCACAAATTCCATATTTACAATAATGACACATTTTTTCACACCGATCATATTCGCTGCCATCCCAACGCACCCATCACGGTTTGCAGCTAGCGTATCCATTAAATCTCTTCCTACTTGAAGATCGTCTTTTGTTGCCGGTTCAGATTTTTGTCCCAGAAAAAATATATCTTTCATGATTGGCTTTATCATTTTCTTCATACCTCTATTCTCAAAATCGCTTTTTTTAATTGCTCCTGAATTGTAGTATAGCAGTTTTTTACTTTTTTTCTATCTCACCCTGTTTTTTCCTTCCTTAGCCTTTCGTTATATGAGAGGGTAAATCTTTCAAGAGCAAGATCCACCCGTGTTTAACGTTATGGCATTTCTGCCTCCGTTAACCTCACGGTTTTTCATCTTGATGGGGATTTCGTTTCCCCATACCCTCGAAAATTTAGACGCCTTTTGCGTCTACTGGCTCCCACCGAAAGGTGTACGCATCACTGCATGATGGGAAGATTACATAGAAGGAGGAGCATGAAAAGAAGAAATCAAACGGAATTATCACATCCTAATTTTGTTGCTGTCCGGCTGTCTGATACGGAGATAGCTATATTAGATCAGGCCTGTGCTTCTTTAGGTACAACCCGTTCTGAATATTTGCGGAGGCTTCTAACTGAAAAGAAAATTTATAACAATGTAGAAATTGTTGTAGATATCAAATTGCTACGGGAGCTAGTCGGACAATATGGAAAAATCGGATCCAATCTGAATCAGATTGCCAAGTATTTTAATACCGGCGGTACTCATTCTCAGGCAATGGAAAACGAAATCCATCAATGTATCTCTGATCTCTTCCGATTACGAAAACAGGTTTTGGAAATGGCAGGTGATTTTCATGGCGATATTAAAACACATCAAAAGTAGAAATGCAAATTATTCAGAGGCCATTGATTATCTGCTTTTCCAACATGATGAAAGTACAGGAAAGAAGATCAAAGACGAGATGGGAAGAAGTCTTTTAAGAGATGAATTTTACATGGATGGTCTCAACTGTGATCCGATGTCTTTTGATAAAGAGTGTAAGTTGACGAATGCAAAATTCCATAAAAACACAAAATTATCGGAAATCAAAAGTCATCACTATATCATCAGTTTTGATCCGGATGATAAATCAGAATGCGGACTGACCGGAGAAAAAGCACAGGCTCTATCTTTAGAACTTGCAAAGAAAATCTTTCCAGGATATCAGGCTCTTGTCGTGACACATACCGATGGTCACAATGGATCCGGCAATATCCATACGCACATTGTAATCAACAGCGTTCGTAAAGAAGCTGTCCGCAGGCAGAGTTACATGGATAAGCCTCATGAAGAAATTGCCGGATACAAGCACCGATCCACAAATAAATTCCTGAATTATTTTAAAAAGGAACTTATGGAACTGTGCATCCAGGAAGGACTTCATCAGATTGATCTTCTTTCTCCGGCTGAAATTAAAGTGACACAGGCAGAATATATGGCTCAAAAATCCGGACAGAAAAAATTAAAAGAGACTAACAAAAAAATCATCGCAGATGGATTGAAACCAACTATCACCACATTTCAGACACAGAAACAGGATCTCAGAAATGCCATCGCTGATTGCAGCTCTCATTCTAAAAACTTTCAGGAATTTCAATCTCTTCTTTTTGAAAAATATCAGATTTCCGTCATTGAAGAAAGAGAAAGATATCGTTATCTCCATCCGGATCGGGACAAATGGATTACTGAAAAGGCTTTGGGAACTCAATACGGCAAAGAACATTTAGAACAGCTCTTCTTACGAAAAGATCCGATGACCATTCTTTATGTCAGATCGCATTTACGGTTGGTGGTAGATCTTCAGAAAAATGTGAAAGCAATGCAAAGTCCCGGATATGCTCACAGGGTAAAAATATCCAATCTTCAGGAAATGGCAAATACCATTATCTATGTGCAAGAACATGGATACAATACCCAAACTGAATTAAAAAATGCTTTTTCTGAATCTCTAAAACAGTTGGATCAGGCAACCGATCTGCTTATGGAAATGAATGAGAATTTGAAAAGCATCAACCGTCAGATTCATTACACCGGACAATATTTTGCGCATAAGGTAATCTATACCGAATTTTTAAAAACGAAAAATAAAAGTAAATTCCGAAAGGAACATACTACAGAAATTCGGGCATATGAAGAAGCCCGTGACTGGCTGAAATCATTTTATCCGGATGGAAAGATGCTTTCTATTAAGTCATTAAAGGAACAGAAGACCAGATTACAGGAACAGATCAATCAGCAAAAATCATCCATCCGGTTTCTAAAGAATCTAACACAAGATTTAAAAACTGTAAACAAAAATGTGGAAGCAATACTCCACAACCAGATTCCGAAAAAACAAAAGACACAGGAACCCGAATTATAAACCACATTACGAAGGAGGAATTACAATATGACACAAAATGAATTTAATGTTGTCCTGGAACAACAGTATCGAAAATGTGCCGATGTCCTGGCACACAAAAAGAAAGAATATACCGGAGATCGCGTCGACCGTCTGAGTGCATTTAAAATCGCTGCCTCATTACAGGGATGCACACCGAAAGCTGCTCTCGCCGGAATGATGTCGAAGCATATCGTATCTCTGTATGATATGTGTTACTCTTCTTTACTCCAGTTTGATTTAGATCAATGGGATGAGAAGATCACCGACTGCATCAACTATCTTATTCTGCTGAAAGCATTGCTAAAGGAGGATCAAGCGTATGGATCACATTGAGACAAAAATTTTAAATAGTTACACCATTCAGGAAGCGGCTCAAAATATGGTATTCGCAGCCAGGCTTACACAACAAGGACATTCCATTCAAAACATGGATGACCTTATGGCACTTTATCAGAAATCTTTTACGGATAGAACCGTAGATCGGATTGCCAGTCTTCCCCATCCAACCGTACAGAAATTTACGGTAATCACAGTTGCAATTGTAGGCGCAAGCAGACGTTTTCTTGCACAGATCACTCGTCATCAAAATGAAGTAAAATTCATGAGTGCTTCCCTGCAATATAGCAACTATTCAGAAAAAGTTGCATTTGCAATCCCATATGAAATCCTTTTTTCCGAACAGAGATCCATTGATCTCTATCTGGAAAGCTGCCTGTCAGATCTCAGATGCTACCAGGAATTATGTTCTGTGGGATTTCATCATGACTCTGCCGGATATGCCCTTCCTCATGCGTTGAGAAATATTCTAATTATCTGCGCTACACCTTATGAGTGGAAACATATGATTGGTCAGCGAATCTGCAGGAGAAATACCGATGAAACAAGAATTGTGATGTTGGATATCTGGCAGAAACTATATGAATTCGATCCGGTATTATTTTCACCGAAACTGACCGGACCTTTTTGTCAAAAAGGCATCTGTGAAGAAGGTTCTATGTCCTGTGGCATTCCTATCCCAAAAGGATGGTCTCCATTGGAAATAATGAGAGCAGATTATCCTCTGCTCATGGAAGGGAGGGAAGCTATTTATGAAAATTAAACTGATTGACTTTGGATTAGAGAAAAATCATTATCCCTTCCGTCCCCATGAAAACGATGCCGGTGCTGATGTATATATGCCTTATGACTGCACATTAAAGCCGGGAGAGATTGTAAGAATCCCCTTAGGATTTGGTCTCATGATTCCAGATGGATATGCCGGGTATGTCTTTCCAAGAAGCAGCATGGCTGCAAAAGGATTGGTCTGCGAGCTTCCGCCTATTGATTCCGGCTATCGCGGAGAGATCCATGCAATTATCAGTAATGTAAGTACTACGACCCAATCTCTTTATAAAAATACTCGTGTAGGACAGCTCGTGATCACACCTGTTGTAATTGCTGACTTTGTTCTTGATCTTGGAGTGGCAAGAGATACCGGTGCTTTCGGAAGTACCGGGAAATAAAACTCATAAAACCAGAGGTGCCGAATGATTTATGATTCGACACCTCACACACTCAAAATAACTTACAGAAAGGAATTACTACTATGATTACATTGGGAAGAAAATTACAACATTTAAGATTGAAAAATCATCTTACACAACAGGAACTCGGCTTAGCTCTTGGATACACTGAAAGTTCCGCCGGTCCCCGAATCGCTCAATATGAAAGCGGTGTCCGTTCTCCAAAAGAACAAACATGTAAAGAACTGGCAAAGCTACTAGGGGTACCGTTAGAAATCCTTACCGTCCCAGTACTGTCGGAACCAAAAGAATATGATGCTACATCCTATTGGATGCACGAACTGGCTTCAGAATTATAACTGCAACCTTTGAAAAATCTATATTTTCATAAACTACTTGATAATAGTCAAGCATGGACAAATATCCTAACTTGGCTATTTTATTAGAGAAGATTTAATTGAAGACTTTTGCCATCTCTCTAGCAATTCGTTCAATAACTGAGACACATACCGAATTGCCAGCTTGCTTATACAATCTAGCATCGCTCATTTTATCAGGTAAAACAAAATTTTCCGGAAAGCCTTGTGTATTAAAGCATTCTCTTGGTGTCATCTTTCGAATCCCATACTTAGTTTTAATCAAACATACATTATGCCCACCTTCACCTTGGTTGGCCGTAAGGGTAGGTACAACACCAGACTGATTTTTTCTTACATATTTTCTTCTCCATTGATAAACAGCCGGACTTAATATATCGTCATCTTTCATTCCCTCAACTAATGCATCATATATTTCACCTTTGTATTTTCCAGGAGTATAATAATATTTTTCGTCAACTTTATTTTCAAAATCAATGATATCTTTTACAGTTCGTGTTAATGGTATTGATAACGGCCAATGGAATTTTTCGTAATCCGCCTCATCTCTAAATGCAACAATATATATTCTTTCTCTATTTTGTGCCACATTGCCATACATCATGGCATTAAGTACCTGATATGTATATTTATATCCTAAAATATCAAGTTGCTCACATATCACTCTAAATGTATTTCCATTATCATGCCCAACAAGGTTTTTCACATTTTCAAAAAAGGCAAATCTTGGTTTTTTATCTTCCAAGATACGGGTCAATTCAAAAAAAAGTTCCCCTCGTCCCTTTTCATCTTCAAAGCCTTGTCTATAACCTGCAATTGAAAAAGCTTGGCATGGAAAACCCGCCAACATAATATCAAAATCAGGAATTTCTTCGCTTTTTACTTCATGTATATCCCTAACATCTACCTTTATATCAAAATTCAATTCAAACGTTTGAGCTGGATAGGAATCAATTTCGTTTGCATATACCGTTTTAAAAACTCCGGTACTTTCAAAACCATAATCTATTCCGCCAACTCCAGCAAAAAAAGACGCACATCTAAACATACACATTTCCCTTCTCTTTCAAATTACATTACGGATTATATCAAAAATCGCGGCGCGCCGCAATACTATTTTAAATGGAATCCTATTCTTCACATTTACCATCTATCTGATTATGTCCTTGAAATATATCCTTGGGGTGGATTAGCTTCATCAATCCATATAAATTCAATGTGAATATCATCTGAACCTTCATACTTTGAAAATCGTAAGCCATTAATATTTAATTCTACTAGTCTTTTTGATGTCAAAGGTTCATATTCATCTAACTGAAATACACCTCTCAAAATCCACTCTCCTAAATATGTTTGCTTTTCTGCCGATTCAATAGCCTTTCCATTATCCTGTGTAATATAAGCCGGTAAGGAATCTCCTGACGGTTCAAAAATCAAATTGAACCGTCGTTGCTCTTTATTTAAAGCTAATTTGGATGTTCCAGGTTTCAATTTACCGAAATCTTTACCAAAGAAATCCGGATGGTTTTGATGAAATTGTGCGGAATCTGGAATAGGAATATACATTTCATCCATAGGTCGATACAGAAGTTTTTTAATCTCTTTTTCGAATTCGGAGTCCTTTGCCATTTTAGCAAGTCCTATTACATAGCTTCTCAATTTCGATTTCATGGCTTTTTCTGTCGAAGATGTTGCCGATTCAAAAAGAAATGTACTTAATCCTTCTCGTACTTTTTTCATTAAATTTGGCTCAACTATATCCTCATACTTTTCTACTATTCTTTGAATTCGTTTTTTGCGCTGTTCCTTCCCCAGTTTCGATCCCGTTCCATAAAAACTATTGAAACCAGAATAAAGTTCAGTTTCTCCATCTTTATTCCATATTGTCCAACAATACGTTTCAACTGGCTCTGGTTTTGTTTTCTCTGTTACAATATAATCGAAGGACTTATCAGAAACATTCTCGTCCAAATAGACCATATTGGCTATTTCCCCAAAAATAGCATATGCGTCTTCTGCGTATTTCACATTCCACTCATCACATACAATTTTCTTGTTTTCAAAATTCATATGCAACTGGCTATCTGCAGATGTATATTTATAACTATGATTACCATCTGAAAAAAAGAAATTTGTAGGATTACTTTTTCCTGTACATCCCCCAATTTTTATATTATCTATATCAATTTTATCGTAAGATGTTTCACCCACAAATATTTTGGGAGCATCCGATTTGTTTGAAGGCATAAGCACATGATATACTGAATGTATATGACTATCGTTTGCATCAACCCGAAAACCCCTTATATTAGCACAAGAAGAGTCAATACGTTCATTTCGTAATTGAGCAATTTTCTTTGCTAACTCAAAATATAATTTTTCATTAGACTTATCGATTTCATCTTTTGTGTTTGCATTCCCAGCATTATTCTTAATTTCATCAATAATTTTCGACCATTCGTCATGTTTTGCTTTAAACTGTGCTACTTTCTGATCTCCAGAAGTAATTCCAAAAGTTTTTATTCCTACAAGATATTTTTCTCCCTCACATTGCACTGATACATCATATGATGTATTTCCAATATCTTCCGCTACTGCATCAAAAGCTCTCTGAAAGGCTGTTTCTTGAAATTTCGAATTTATAATAGGGGCTGCCTCCCGTTCTCCGTCTGTGGCTTTTTGCGCAAACATTCCTGTCAAACTTGCAAATGCCAGTATAAGTCTTTTATATTCTTTTTTCCCATGTTCCGGTAAATTATTCCACATAATAAGCGCTCCTATTTTTCAAATTTTCTTTACATAATTATAAATTTATCATTTTTATAAAAAATTTTATCTGTGACATATACTTCATGAGGAATCATTTTATACGCCAAACCGTTTATTACCAATAATGTGCATAGATTATTTTCGGAAATCTCTTTTTTCTCCATTATTTTCAACATATGCACAATAATATCGATATAGTCTTGCGCTTCATGATTGTTTGCTATTACAATGCCTCTTTCAAAGCGTCTATCTCTTACTCTGGGTTCTATAATACGCAAATTTTCAGAATAATTAACTACTATATCGTGCAACAAATAATGATTCCATGTATATTCTATTTCGGGTAGTTCTTCCCACTGGTTAAAAGTAATTAAGGATACAAAATCATAATTCATTGAACTAATTAAACATTTTTCAATTGTCATCAAATCTTTTTCAGATAAGTGGAATTTTTCTTTCTTTACATAATCATCTTCTGAGATACGGATATAGTCAGATTCTATTTCATTAAATACCAAACCCGCTGTTACTGCTGACCACATAAGTTCTTCTGAAACTTTTGCATAAGAACTATAAGCCAGCACTTCCGGATACCCCAGCATATATAAAGCTACATTTTTAGCAGAAATTTCTTGCAACAATCCTTTTTGCCCTATATGTGGTCGTCTAAAATCAAATATTTCTCCAAAATTTTTATAACAGAAATAATATAGATTATTTTCCGCTTCCATATTGTTCTTTGTCAAAAAAGATGGATTGTTCTTCTGTATATAAGCAAATAATAGACTATCACTACAGTATCCATTGTGTTTATCCATAATTATTATAATGGCCCTTTTCAAATAGTCTAAATCTTCATTTTTAATATCCAATAATTTCGTAGAATAATATGTACTATAATCCCACATAAATAAATCATCTGAGGAATTTACTGCATTGAATAATACTATGTCCGTCATTCCAGGAAATTTACGCTTTATATCATTCTTATGTACAGGAACTCTTCTATCAAGAATAAATCTACTGATTTTATCACAAAGTCTTCCCGAAATAAATCCTGTTCCTTTTTTCTTCAAATAATCTCTTGTATAATCATACTCATCTGGATAATACATCATTAGCACGCCATGCAAAAAATTATAATTATCTATATTACTCATTACTTGTAGTATACCTTCATATTCAGAAAACAGATGAGAATAATATAATTCTCGTTCTAGAGAATTATCGATAAATGCCTTTATTTCCTCTAACAAGCCCATATCCACTTGAATATTTTCACTCGCAGTTACAGCTCCTCGACCACTTAGAATCAGAAAATCAGAAAGTCTGGTACTTAATGCTCTGTTATCTTCTGAAATTCCAATGTCTCCATATTCCTCCCACGCATATTTTCTTAATAAATCCAGTTCTTTACCATCATATAGCTTGATACCATTTGGAAATTTCTTTGCTACGATTCTTGAGCACAAATATCCATAGGATAAACTCTTTGGAGCCACATAATTACCATATACTTTATATCTATTTTTTTGAAGTAAATTAAGAATATCTCCAGCGTCAAGGTACACAAATCCATTTTTTTTAAGTAACATTTCTAACTCATCCATATTTTCATATAAATCTATACCTTCTCCAACAAAATTGACGGCTATATTTAATATTTTTTCTTCATTTTCATGTTTAGTCTTCCCCGCCGGAAGATAAATATCTGCAAAATCCAGATATTCTAACTCATCATTTGAACGACACCAATTAATTAAAATCTTATCATAATCGTCATTATCATATATGTCTAAGATTTCTTGTGCTGTTACAAATCCTTTACTGTTCAAACATCTATGAATAATTGGTAATACTAATGGATCTAATTTCTGATTAAATTTTTTAATAATCTGACGAATTCTTTCTCTTGTGCAATTACGCATTTCTCCAATATCTTGAAGTGTAAAACCTTCAGCTTTCATTAAAGCTATTTGAAAATCGTCATCTTTCACATAATCATCCAGCAAAGCCTCAAGTAATTCTAGTATTGATTTTTCCAGATTTTTTTCTAATCCTCTAAATTTTTCAATATTATAATTTCCAACAATCTGCATCAATGCCTTTTCTGATATATTTTGTAATTGACCAATTCGGATCAGTCCTCTATTAATAACAGAATTTACAGTTCTTGTTGGAATGCCTAATGTCACTAAAAGTTCTACTCCCAGGTCGCATAATTGTTCATTGACATTTTTGAATAAAGTAACATCTATATGTTCTTCTTCCTCATTCACAAAAACAATCTTTTCCTTCGAGTACATCTCTAAGACACATAATATTTCTTGTTTTGAACGTTCTCCTAGATTTCTTATATCTGAAAGATCATTATTTTCAACATATTCTTTCAACATACCAAAAGTATAAATACCGTGTCTTTTTAATGAATTTTTACTTCGAGTACTTAATTCTGATATATCTGATATATCGACTTGTTCATTATAATTCTCGTCGTCTCTTATATCATCAAAGTTTTCTATAACCACAATTTCTTCTACTCGCTTTGCAGTTTTTGTATCTTGATTTAGTTCAGAATTAATAATCTCTAGCACCTCATCACCATTCTGTTTTTCCACAATATCATTCTCGTATTCAATTACTTCCTCATTTGCAAACAAACAATATGGACAAACATCAAACATCATTTGGTCGTATTCTTCGTTGCAATTCTTACATTTCACTATGTTTTCCTCCTGTTAATTAAAAACCTAATCTTTTTTTTAGTTTTTCATACAGCTCCTCTTTTGTAAAAGAATCAATCATATATGTTCCCGCCAATAAATTTACATATTTAACAAGCTGTCTAACACATTCTCTATCTATTTTAACGCCCGCAGTTTTAGCATCATATAAAGCAGTAATTGTAGTAAGTCCGATCTTTGGATTATTAAACACATTTCTACCACAAATACTTTCAAGATAATCCTGATCTCTACATAAAAATTTAGTCAATTCATAAGGATCATTTCTAGAATCATCATATGTAATTCGGCCTATCCACCATAAACGCGCCACTCCATTTCTAAATAGTGATCTTTGAATAGAATATCCGAAAAAGTATCTATTTCTTAAATCTTCGATAGTATTGGCTTTCCATCTGTAATTCATATAGTCTAAAAATTCATTTAAAGTATATGCAACCCATATTCTTTCATCTGATGCTTGAGAATCTGACAAAAATTTCAAATGATTATAAACACGTTGTACATTCTCTGCATCTGTAAGGCTCTCCTTTCCTCTCGGTTGAGACATATCTAATTTGAATTCTTCCACTTCGTAAGATGTGCTTTTAATAATTCCTTCCTTTCCTAAAAGTGTCTCCACAGTAGCACTTCTTTCATTGACTACTCTTTTTAAAATATCCGGTAAATTATTTTTAATAGCATTTAAATCGTCTTCTGTTATATATTTAATCTTCATGGCTACCTCCTCCCATTGAACAATATTCAATGGCTTTTGAAATCGGACCACTTAACAATTGCTGTGCCACTTTTAAAATATCTAAATTCATTAGTGTTTCTTCATCAAGTGTTATATTCATAGATGCACACACTTTTCTTAAACTTCTAAACCAACGATAATCCTCGTATTCATATAATTGTTCTCCCGCAGAACGCATTTCGGCAAATGTATATATCAATGCTGGTATTATAATCATCGAGTGCATTACAGGTTGAACATCAATATATGCTTGAATATTGTAGTATTGATGATAATTCTTTTCTGGTAAAGAAATTACTATTTTTTGAGATGCCAGTTCCACTTTCATTGTATTTTCTAGCGGATCCATATTCGGTATGATTGAAAAGATGGATGAGGCATTAACTAAATCATCTCGTATTTTATTAATTCGCACATTATACTGATTTCCAACTGCCATCACACAGCCTTTTTCAATATTGAACTTAAACCCTCTATAATCACTAGAAAATGCTTCATTTGAATATTTGTCTAAATCTTTAGACGCAATCAAAAATGTACAAACTTGCACTATTCCATTCACATCAGAATCCATCAATATATGTGTTTTTTCATATTCGCCTGTTCTAACAATCTCTCTAAAACATGTTTGAGGACATTCTATATGATGTACTATTTCAACATCACCATCATCAAGCATTTTTTCTAATTCTTTATTGATTAAACGTGTTTTTAAAACCAGTTTAACATTATATCCATCCATGTATTGTTCAATCTGAGAAGAGAATTCACTATCACTATAATAGTCTCCACCCTCTATGATAACCGGATAAGGATAATATTTACTTCTGATTTGCATACATCATCACCTCCATAGAACAAAAATCACAAAAATCGAGTTCAAGACTAATTCGTAATGGCTGACCTTTTACAAATGTTAAACCTCTACACACATTACCATCTAACTCCATGGAACCACCAATCAAAGTGGCTTTTTTAATAGGCGCTTCGTATTTCTGTGTTTCAGCAGACAAGTATAATTCCACGCTTCCGTTTACACCATCCTTTTTAGGTACAATTAGAATCACATATTTCCCTTCACTTTTATTAACACAAATAGGTACGAACTTTTCAATTTCCACATTTATTTTTACTGGACTTTTTCCCTCTCCATCTTTTTCTAAATGGGCATCTTGTCCAGGACGTTTACCTGGATGTTTTGTGTGTCCATCGGTATGGAACCATTCTTCATCAATTCCTCCTGGCTCCTTATGTCCTGATTCCGTTTCTGTTCCTACTGATTCAATATTATCCCCTGGTAATTTAGAATTTATTTTCCTTATAACTTTCTTAATCTCTACATCCAAAACTTTATTACTAACAACTTCTTCTTTCTTCTTATCTTCAGATTCGTCTATTTCATCTGGTAAAAAATTTCCAACTCCTACAGCATCAATTTCTTCACCTGCCCCTGAAGATACTAATTCTTCTATTTTCTTTTTAATATATTCATTTAATGATTTAAGCAATGCCCTTTCTTGCATTGGATTCTTTGAACGTTCAGGCTCCCATTTTGTATGCTCTGGATTTTCAATTAAGCGTAGTCTTTCGTTAATTTTATCTCCATTAATAAACATAACTCCCGTTACCGGTACATGTCCTGGCAATCTGTCTTTATCCATGATTTTCATTCCAGTTTTTCGTATCATAGAAATTCTATTTGGCGAATCTTGATCACCCAATAATAATCCTAATTTAACTTCTCCCATATCAAAAAAATCATCAACACTCCATACCGTATTTTTAGATGTAAGTACTCTATAATATTTTTCAGTATACCCTGTCAAATCATCATGATAAATATCTATAACTGTTTCTAACTCTGCCTTATTGATAACTACGTCTCCGATTCTAACCTCTAACTTTTCATTCCAAATCGCACCCAAAAAACCATTTAATATTGATACTATGATATCTTTTTTCCAATTTTCCCCACCATACTTATAACCAGCTATATATATATCGGTTCCGTATTCTTTGTCTTTTCTTGAAAAATCAGGATCCAAAATCAACTCTTCGTGCACAGGAGTATTTCTTTCATTTCCATAATACCCCGTTCCCTGAGTATTCTGTCCATCTTCACGTGTAAATGTAACTAAACGTGCAATACCCTGTGATGCACGTTCTTCTTTCATATCATATGTACTATAATATACTGTTGAAAAGTAAGAACAGGCAAACGGAGCAAATTTACCGATACCATATGAACCGCCAGCAGTCCCTTTTTTATCTGATGCACCTGACGATTTTGTCAAATTTGTCCAATCTGTATTTATTTCTTCTCGTGATCCCATTAACCCTTTTGTGTTAAAATCACTAATTCTCAGCAAAGTGCATTCCGCCTTTGATATCTCTTCAATTGCTAAATTATAAAAATCTTTTGTAGCTTGTGCCTTTTGTCCTCCCCAAAAATCCAAACACCTCTTAAAAGTATCTAACATAACATCTTTTCCGGGTAAATTCTCAGATGGAATCTTAAACATATTAAATTCTACAATTGTTTTTTCTTTAATTGCTGCATCTAATGAATTCTGACAAATTTCTCTTGCCAATGACGTCAACGGTGTTCCTCTAAACATAGCTACACCCGAATCATTAATACCTTTATTTTCTCCATAATCATTTGATGGAAATCTCCACTCAACCATATTACTTCTCCTCTGTATATTGATTTACCATGATATTATAATTTATCTATTTAAAATTGTTAAATACTCCGTAATCTATTCAAGAGTAAATTTACTCCCACTTTGACTTGCATTTTTATTATATCTTTTCTTCGCCTCATCTAATTCAGACTGGATGGCATTAAAAATTTTGGTAACATCCTTTTGTGTGTACTCATACTGATTTTGATTAGAGCAATTACCTAACAACTGTATCATATCAATAATTATCTGACGGTTAAGCAATTCATTTTTTTCTACCTGCTCGGACAGTTCTGTCCATTTTTGTTTTAATTCATCCAGTTCCATGTTCCTTTATTCTATTGGTTCGACATCTTTTTTAATTTATCTTTGATCCGATGCAACTTGACAGCTACTGTATTTCGGTTACTTCCGGTAATGGATGCTATTTCGTCATAACTATTTT
>RCNI01000728.1_pt1 | contig 19515 bp, 17 predicted proteins | sample 2041151 | NCBI WGS metagenome assembly RCNI01 (sample SAMN09708214, study PRJNA481090) | feces metagenome | isolation source: feces | place: Antarctica: Albino Rookery | reverse complement strand
TCCCTAAATCAATGATGAAAAGAGCCATATCATTACTCAAAAACAGGGTTTGATATGGCTCTTTTATAATTGTTAGTTACAATCTGTAAATTTCTAGAGTGGTCATTTTAATTTTGACACACCCTCTTTCGTGTATGATAGGGTCTTATAATCTAGTATTGTGTATTCGGGGGAATAACTTATGGCCTGTGATTGTGTCCTGTATCATGCAACATGATTTTGTTTTTTGTCTGTAGGCATCTTTCTCTGATCTGGGGAGATTGGCTGAAAAGTGTTTTTGTGTCAATATGGGAATTATGTATGTTTCGTGGAAATTAATTGTACCTTTGCGGGAGAAAATATCATTTATATGAAGAAAATAGCTGCAATTCACGACCTTTCCGGATATGGTAGAGCATCATTGACTGTGGCCATCCCAATATTGTCGTATATGGGGTATCAGGTATGTCCATTGCCGACTGCAATATTGTCAGCGCATAGTGAATACCGTAATTTCCGCAGTTTTGACTTGACAGATCAGATGCAACCTATCATTGACCATTGGAAAGAATTGCATTTGCATTTTGATGCATTGTATTCTGGTTACATGGCTTCGGAGCGTCAATTGGATATTGTTGAGCAATTTTTCATTGATTTTAAAACGCCTGACAGTTTTGTATTGGTCGATCCGGTATTGGGTGACTATGGAGAATTATATCCCAGCATGGATAAGCGGATGATAGAGGGGATGCGCCGGCTTTGTACACGTGCGAAGGTGATAACTCCCAATTTGACCGAGGCTGCTTTATTGTTGGGGCATCAGCCTTCTGCAAAAGTCAGTGAACGGGGGGCCAGGGAATGGTGTATCGAATTGGGACAGCTTGGTCCGGATTACAGCATAATCACTTCAGCTCCCGTGGAGGACAGTAACCGTATAGCAGTGTTGGCATATAATCGTTTGGATGGGCGTTTGTGGCGGGTGGGCAGTGAATATTTGCCTGCTTCTTATCCTGGTACAGGCGATGCTTTTGCAAGTGTTATAACAGGATGTCTGTTGCATGATGACAGTTTGCCGGAAGCAATTGAGCGTGCGGTACATTTTGTCAATATGGGAATTCGTGCGACATTCGGAAGTGACCATAATCCGCTGGATGGTATGAATCAGGAAAAAGTATTGCATTATCTGGTCGAGGCCTTGCCTTATTTTACATATGAATTATTGGGTACTTTTAAATGAATAGACGTGCTGTAATAACTGATTTGGATGGCACAATTTTACCTCGTGGAGGACAAGTGAGTGCGGAGGTGTTGGCGGCGTTGATGCGGGCAGGAAATCAAGGATGTGTTCGTGTGATAGCCACAGGAAGGAATCTCTATTCGGCAAGGCAGATTCTGTCTGATGATTTTCCCATAGATTATCTGGTATTCGCTTCCGGAGCGGGAGTGATGCGTTGGTGCGACAAGCGGATATTGTCTGTCTCTCACCTGTCGCAGAAGGATGCCCGTGATATTGCTCGCTATCTGTGGGATTTTAATATTAATTTTACAGTGCAGCGCAAGATTCCTGATAATCATCGCTACTATTATACCTCCCATTATCCGTTACATGTCGACTATCTCCGTCGGTTGGAAATATATAAAGAATTCGGGACCCATATTTCTATGCCGGAAGAGATATGTGGAGAAGTGACTCAGTTTGTAATGATACTGGATGCCATGCAATTGCGCTTGCTGGAGGAAATCCGCTTGAAATTGTCTGATTTTTCTATCGTACGTACCACTTCCCCGCTTGATAACCGTGCCATTTGGTTGGAAATTTTTGCCGGCGGAGTGAATAAAGGGACTGCGTGTTCCCGTTTGCTGGAGACTTTGGGAATTGACCGTACGGATTGTGCCGGTCTGGGGAATGATTATAATGATGTCGACTTCCTGGATATTTGCGGTCATGCTGCAGTGGTGGCCAATGCGCCTGTCCAGCTTAAATCCCGGTATAAAACAGTCGCTTCCGATTTGGAGGATGGATTTGTAGAGTTTGTAAATAAAAACCTGGGAATTTAACCTTCCATTATTCCGGGTCCGTAGCCAGGATTGCTTTATAACCGTAAGTCTTGGCAATATTCATTACGCGTACGACCTGTTCGATAGGAACGGATTTTTCAGCTTCGATGGATACGCACGGGTCATCGCTGTTTTTTAAAATGTCAACGATTTTACTTTCCAACTGTGAAAATGGAGTCACCTTGTGATTCAGATAAAAAGTTTGTTTCTTGTCAATCGAGACGACGGCCGTAGGCTGGTTTGAGGTCTGGTTAGTGCTTTTGGGCAGCAGAAGCTTCAGGGCATTCGGATTGATAAGGGTTGAGGTAACCATGAAAAAAATCAACAATAGGAATACGATGTCTGTCATCGACGACATATTGAAATTCGGATTGGCTTTTCTTGCTCGTTTGATCATGGTTATAATTCTTTTTATTGTTTTTCAGTATTTCTGATGTCGTATGTGATTTCCATAAAATCAGAAAGCGTACTTTCCATATTGTTTACGATGCGGTCAATGATGGCGGTAAGTGCGTTGTATGCAAAATAGGCGATAATACCGACAATCAAGCCTGCCACGGTAGTAATCATTGCGGTGTAGATTCCTCGTGACAGCAAGGTGATGTTGATATTGCTGCCGGCAAGAGCCATGTCATAGAAAGCCTGTACCATCCCGACAACTGTACCCAGGAAACCGATCATGGGGGCCATTCCCGAGCAAGTGGCAAGTGTGCTTAATCCTTTTTCCATACTTGACACTTCAAGGTTCGCTGCATTTTCAATGACTGCTCTCAATTCGTTTGCGGGAAGTGTCTTGTGTACAATCCCCTTGATGAGGATGCGCGACATGGGGGTATCCTCTTCCTTGCATAGCTTGAGGGCGCTACGTGAATTTCCTGTGGTTAAATGTTCTTTTATTTTTGAGATGAATTCCTCGTTCCTGTTTGTATATCGTCTGAGCAGCAGGTAGCGTTCAAAGAATATATATACGGCAATGATAGAGAGGGCGAAGATGGGAATCATCAGCCATCCTCCTTTTATAATCATACCCCAGATGCTGAGTGACGGTTCACTTGTCGTTGTTTCCAATAAAATTAATGTATTCATATTTGTTCAGTTTATTGCGGATGCGAAGATAAGAGGAAAAAATAGCAAAAGCGAAATTTCATCCTATTTCTTTAATAAATCCATATCTGTAAGCATATAATAGTTTTTGGAGATTCTCGATTTGTTTTTTCAGTTCCTTGCCCTTGTCCATGTCTTTTACCAGCATACGGCGTGTACTGAATTCTATTATTTGTGATGTCGATTTGATATCCAGTCCCTCTTCAATGGCTTTTTGGGTGGATTCAAAGGGTTCGTGTTGCACTAATTGAAAACCATGCGAATGATATACAAGGGTATATCCGGCAATTCCCGTTTTTGACTGATAAGCTTTGCTGAAGCCGCCGTCGATGAGCAGCATTTTCCCGTTGGCGCGCATGGGAAGCTCTCCTTGGCTGACTTTTACCGGTACATGGCCGTTGATGATGTGGGAATGTTTGCCGTTGATGCCGAATTCTTCAAATATGCGGTTGCAGGTCGCTTCTTCTTCGCGATAGGAGTAATACCAGCCTTTGCATTCATTGCGCATCTCTTTGTCTTCGAGGAAATAGTTCTCGAAGGTTGCCATTTTGTCTTTGTCAAATAAGGGAGAGTCGGGGCCGCACCAGAGATACCACATATAGTCCAGGGCGAATGGTTGCTCCGGTGAATCCTGTGATCCGAAATAAGCAAGCCGTGCCAATTGGTCGATTTTGTCCAGTAAAGATTTTCCGTAATAGCCCTGTCCGTTGATGTACACGTGTTTGAAATTGCCGTCTTCGCACAAGGGGATGGAAGCATGGTAAAGCAGGTTGGAATTGCAGATTTTATACATGCTGCCGTTGGCGTAGAGGCAATGCATGTGTTTTTGTAGTTTGGTGCTGTTGACAAATGAACGGTGTAGCTTTTCAACCAGTTCGGTCTCATCGTCTGTGAGTCGATACGGGTCGTCGGCCTGGACTGTCGGGAAGTTTGTATCAAGCATGGGATAGTTCTTCCCTTGGTAGTGGAGGGTACCGTGAATCCTGTCGATATGTTCGAGTAATTTGCGGTCCTGCATCCCGAATTCCGGTCGGCGGTCAATGGCCTGGGCTTCCAGCTTGAATTGTATGATACTGATGGTTTTGTGCATTTGTGAAATCAGCCGGATGGTTTTGGCGTCGTATTTATGTTCCGTATTTTTTAGTTTGGGTGTGAAATTGCGGCACGAATCCTTGCCATAAGTTTCCATTGAAAAGGTGGCAAGTGGGAGCAGATTGATTCCGTAGCCCTCTTCCAGGGTGGGCAGGTTCCCGTATCGCAGGCAGATACGCACCACGTTGGCAATGCAACAGTCGTTGCCGGCCGCTGCGCCCATCCATAAAATATCGTGGTTTCCCCATTGAATATCCAGATTGTGATAATTGCAAAGCGTGTCCATGATAATATGTGCACCAGGTCCCCGGTCGTAGATGTCGCCTACGATATGCAGTGAATCGATGATGAATCGTTGGATCAGATACCCCAGGGTGATGATGAATTCATCGGTTCGTCCCAATGAAATGATGGTGCTGACGATGACATTGATGTAATCGTGTTTGTTGGGTTCTGTCGAGGATTCGTGCAACAATTCCTGGATAATGTATGAAAATTCCGGTGGCAATGCCTTGCGGACTTTGGAACGGGTATATTTTGACGATACATTGCGGCAAATGCTTATCAGCCGGTAGAGAGTGAGCATATACCATTCTTCCGGATTCGTATTCTTGCTTTTGATGATTTTAAGTTTCTCCTGGGGATAATAGATGAGGGTGCATAGTTCTTTTTTCTCTGCTTCTTGCAGGGTGTCGCCGAATATATCGTTGACTTTGCGTTTGATGGATCCGGAGCCGTTTTTTAGCACATGTTGGAATGCTTCGTATTCCCCGTGGATGTCTGCCAGAAAATGTTCCGTGCCTTTCGGCAGGTTGAGTATTGCTTCCAGATTGATGATTTCTGTGCTGGCGTCTGCGATGTTCTTGAATTTTTGTGCCAACAGTTCCAGATAGCGTAAGTCATTGAGGATGTCTTCTTTGGTAATGGTTTTTAATAATGCCATGAATATATAGTTATGCCTTTGCAGGGTAATGGTCAGTGACGAAATATATCAAGTGAAATGCCGCTATGATTGGACGTGTGTCGTTTGGGGTCAAACGTGTCGGTATAAGGAATTCACTGTTGCAAAGTAAGAGAATTTTATCCATTTATGCAATGACCGCAAAAAAACAGGTGGCGAGTATCCGCTTTGTGAGGGTCCGCAAATCGGGAAACTGCCACCTGGAGGTATATTTGTTTTATTGTTGAGAGTGCCTATCCGAGAGTCAATATAAGTAGCTGGGCTGTGAGTACTCTTAGAAACATTGCCAGCGGATATACGGTTGCATATCCTACTGCCGGGGCGTCGCTGGAAGTCAGTTCAGATGAATAGGCCAGTGCCGGCGGGTTTGTATTGGTGCCGGACAATACGCCTATCAGTGTATAGTAGTTGATTTTCCAGACATAGCGACCGATGAGACCTCCGATTAACAGCGGGATGATAGTGATGATAAATCCATAACCGATCCAGTAATATCCGTTTTGGTGGATGATGGTATCGACGAATCCATGGCCTGCACCCAGCCCGACACAGGCAAGGAATAGGGAAATGCCGATTTCGCGGATCATGAGATTGGCGCTCATCGTTGTATAGGTGATGAGTTTGTATTGGGGTCCGAAGCGGCTGATGAGAATGGAAATAATCAGCGGACCTCCGGCCAATCCTAATTTTACTGGCTGTGGGATTCCTGGCATCACGAATGGGATACTTCCCAGGATACATCCTAAGGCGATTCCTAAGAATATGGGAATCAGGTTAGGGTGATCCAGGCGTTTTAATGAATTGCCCAATACCTTTTCAACGTTACTGATGGCTACTTCGCTGCCGACAATGGTGACGCGGTCGCCCATTTGCAATTGAAGCTGAGGAGTGGCAACCAGGTCGACGCCCGAGCGGTTCACTCTTGTGATACTGATGCCAAAGCTTTGACGCAGTTTTAGTTGCATCAGCGATTTGCCGTTCAGTTCCGGTTTCGTGATAAGGATTCTTCTGGATGTCAGGTTTTTGTCTTCCTGTTCCCATTCGATGCTGATCCGTTTGCCCAGAAATGCCGTGATGGCTTCCACATCCTTAGGCGTTGAAATGAAGAGTATTTTGTCGTGTACATGCAGAATAGTGTTTCCGTTTACCAATTCGCTTGTCGTTTCGCTGATATTGTGGCGGATGCGGGAAATGACAAATTCGCGGTTTAATAATTTATTGATTTCTTTGACACTTTTGCCGTCTATGGATTCATTGCATATTTCAATGGAGATGGGGCGTACGGTAAGTTCCTGTAGATGTCCCAGGCCGTTTTCTGCATTTTTTTCTTCTTCTGAGGTTTTGATGCGGAGAATGTATTTCAATGCCAATAAAGACAGGATAGCGCCGATTACGCCCAAGGGATAGGTTACGGCATATCCCAAGGCGATTTCAGGGGCGTCTACACCGAAATAGTCGCTGTTGGCTTGTTGGGCAGCTCCCAGTCCTGGGGTGTTTGTGACAGCTCCCGACAGGATTCCGACCATGGTCGTAATGGGGATACCGGTCGTCCAGTGCAAGAGGATTGTTGTCGTAATGCCGAGAAGTACGACGATGATTGCCAGCATGTTCAGCGTCAGTCCCCCCTTCTTGAACGCGGAAAAGAATCCGGGGCCTACCTGGAATCCGATAGAATATACGAATAGGATGAGGCCGAATTCCTTAAGGAAATGAAGCAGGTTTTCGTTTAGATTTAGATTGAAATGTCCGAATAGGATTCCCATGAATAGAATCCAGGTGACTCCTAAGGAAATTCCGGCGATTTTCACTTTCCCGAGCATGATGCCAGATGTAATGACAAGTGATAGTATCAGTACCGAATGTGCTACTCCTCCTCCCCAAAGATTGGGATTGCCTTCTAATAGATTTTGTAATAATTCCATGATTTGATAGTAAATATTTATAAAGGAATGTTTCCATGTTTTTTGGGTGGATTGCTTTGACTTTTATTGTGTGCCATTTCTAAAGCTTGTGCTAATTTATTACGTGTGTCTCGAGGCATAATGATTTCATCGATAAAGCCCTTTTCAGCGGCATGGTAAGGATTTGAGAATTTTTTTTCATATTGTTGTATAATATTTTTCTTTTCTTGTATGTTTTTTTCTCGATAGAGAATATTTACTGCTCCTTCAGCTCCCATAACAGCGATTTCTGCTTGCGGATAGGCTAAATTAATGTCGGAACCTGTAGATTTACTGGACATTACAATGTATGCACCTCCATATGCTTTACGTGTGATGAGTGTGATTTTTGGCACTGTGGCTTCTGCATACGCATATATGATTTTAGCTCCATGACGGATGATGCCATTGTATTCCTGTGATGTGCCAGGTAAAAATCCAGGGACATCTTCAAAAGTCACAAGTGGAATGTTGAAACAATCACAAAAGCGGATAAAACGTGCTATTTTGTCACTTGCATTTATGTCAAGAACTCCGGCAAGATAAGCTGGTTGATTAGCGATAATGCCTATTGTGCGACCTCCTATGCGTCCAAATCCAATAATAGCGTTCTGAGCAAAATGCGGCATGATTTCGAAAAAATAATGATTGTCAAGTACAGGTTTTATAATCTCTTTCATGTCGTATGGCATATTAGGATTGTCTGGAATGATATTTTGTAAAATTTCTTCTTGACGGTGAATTTCATCGTTGGTTGGGACAAATGGAGCATCTTCCATATTATTGGATGGTAGAAAACTTAATAATTCACGTATGCCCATCAAGGTTTCTTCCTCTGTATTGCACATGAAATGGGCTACTCCGCTTTTGTTGCTATGAGTATAGGCTCCTCCTAATTCTTCTTTGCTTACGATTTCATTCGTTACAGCTTTTACAACATCGGGACCTGTAATAAACATATGACTTTGGCCTTTTACCATAAAAATAAAATCTGTCAAAGCTGGAGAATAGCAGGCTCCTCCTGCACATGGACCTAAAATTGCAGAGATTTGTGGAATAACACCTGAGGCCATTATATTTTGATAGAAAATTGAAGCATAACCTTCTAAACTAGAAACTCCATCTTGAATTCGTGCACCTCCAGAGTCGTTAAGAGCAATGATAGGAGCTCCATTCCGTAAGGCTAATTGCTGAATTTTGACAATCTTAGCGGCATTTGTACCGCTTAAAGACCCCCCATAAACAGTAAAGTCATATGCATACACAAATGTCTGTCGCCCACTGATTTTCCCATGTCCGCAGACAACGCCGTCTCCCGGAATTGCTTTACAACTTTCATCAAGCGTTGAGGTATGGTGAAAGACAAATTTATCGATTTCGTTGAAAGTATCTTTATCTAATAATAATTCGATTCGTTCTCGTGCTGTCAAACGGTTATTGGCATGTATATTCCTTATTTTTTCAATACCTCCACCTTCTAAAGCTTTGTTGTTTAATTCTTCGAATTGTCGGTAAATCTCTTCTCGCTTCATTTGGATTTTTTTAAATTGATTCTAATTCTATTAATATCTGGTTTGTGTCAACAATGTCTCCTTCTGTGACGAATATCTCTTTTACCAAGCAGGCAGAGTTGACTTTGTAGCTGCTCTGCATTTTCATAGCTTCTAATATAAAGACAATGTCATCGGCCTTTAGTTTATCTCCTTTTTGGATGGGAATACTTACGATTTTTCCAGGCATTGGAGCTATTAAATGTTTGGGTTGTTGTTCACAGATATCTTGTTTGAGTTGTAAATATTTTGTATGTGTATCAATAATATCTACATGGTAGGATCGGTTAAGAATATGTATATCGTATTTTTTTCCGTATTTATTGCGAATGACGTTTACATTAAAAGAGTTATTGTCATGGATAATTGAGATTTTGCCATTTTCTGATGCGACGAAATCCACGTTATGTAATATACCGTCAATGGAGAAACTTATTTTATTCCCTTCTTTGGAGATTAATCTAACGTCTGTTGTTCGATTTTCGATATTAATTTCCATATATGATATTGTTTATATTCTAAATATTCCTTTTCTTAATCCAAATTCACGCCAACGATTGATGGAACGATTGTCTGTGTGGGAATCACATCTGGTAAAATGGATGAGATAGTCTATATATGCAGCAATGATTGCAATAGTTTCCAATTCTTCATTGCCTTTGTTTGTGCGAATTAGCATTTTGGCGTTTTTGTTGAGGAATGATGTATCGTAAGTGCCTTTAATGAAATCAGGGATGTACATGATACGCTTAAGATAAGCTAAATTAGTTTTGATTCCGGTTATCTGATATTCATACAATACTCGGCGCATGCGTTCAATGGCATATTGTCTGGTTGTTGCCCATACGATTAGCTTGCCAAGCATTGGATCATAGTGAATCGGAATTTCATATCCTTCGTATACGTAGCTGTCTATGCGTACACCGATGCCGTTGGGTTCTGTCAATTGTTTGATGACTCCGGGAGAGGGAGTAAAGTGTTTTTCTATATCTTCTGCACAGATGCGACATTCGATGGCATGACCACGTTGGTATATATCCTCTTGTTTAAGATGTAAAGGATTGTTGTCGGCTATATAAATTTGTTCTTTGACGAGATCAATACCTACAACTTCTTCTGTGATAGGATGTTCTACTTGGAGACGAGTGTTCATCTCTAAGAAGTAAAAATGGTAGTCTTTGTCTACCAAAAATTCAATGGTTCCGGCTCCGGAATAGTTCACTGCTTTAGCAGCAGCAATAGCTTTTTCCCCCATCTCTTTTCGAAGTGTAGGAGTAAGAAAAGGGGAAGGGCTTTCTTCGATTATTTTTTGATTACGACGTTGTATGCTACATTCGCGTTCAAATAGATGTATGATATTCCCAAAATTATCTCCTATAATCTGAAATTCAATATGATGCGGGTTTTCAATGAATTTTTCAATATATATTGTATCATCTCCAAATGATGACATGGCTTCTGAACTGGCGGTTTGATATGCTTCTTTTATTTCATTTTCATTATAGATAAGTCGCATTCCTTTCCCTCCTCCTCCTTTGGAAGCTTTCAGCATGACAGGAAAACCAAGATATTTGCAAGCAGAAACGGCTTCTTCAAGATTTTGCAATGAACGTTCTATGCCAGGAACAATGGGAACTTGCGCTGCAATCATCTGTTGTCGTGCTGCTATTTTATCTCCCATGGTTTTGATGGTTTGTGCTGAGGGACCAATGAAAATAATCCCTTCTTCATTACAACGGCTGGCAAAAGTAGCATTTTCTGATAGAAAACCATATCCTGGATGGATAGCGTCTGCATGACAGACTTTTGCTATAGATATGATTTTTTCAATGTTTAAATAGCTGTCTGAGGTTGTTGCCGGACCAATTTCCCAAGCCTCATCTGCATACGAAACGTGGTATGAGGTTCGGTCGACAGTGGAGAAAATAGCAACACTCTGGATTCCCATTTCTCGACAGGAGCGCATAATACGTATCGCAATTTCTCCTCTGTTTGCAATTAGAATTTTCTTTATCATCCTTGTAATTGTTTAGGTAAAGAAAGGTGAAAGCAAGTATTTGATAATAAATTCGGGATGTGGATTTATTATAATAAATATTGCATATGAATACAAGTGCAGTCTTCTGTTAGAAGCGCAATTCTGATTCAAGCCTTCCTTTTTGTTGTTTCACTATTAAGCAACTATATTGTCTTCCTAATCCCTCGAGTAAAGACAGATTTTAATGAATGGCAGGTCTTCTGACTGACTCCTCATTTTGAAGCCTTCCCGATATGGTAATGATATCAGTGGCAGAGGTTTGTTTTCAAAATGTAATCAGAGTTTCACAGCAGCGGGACTGTTCAGGAATTTCACCTGATTCCCTTTTAATTTGAAAAGCTGAAAAAGCTATTCAAAACCAATTCGCTTGCAAAAATATATAGAATGAATAGAATTACAAAGATTTTTGCTGTTTTTTTTCCACGTCTGTCGTTTGGGTAGAGAAATATTCATGGGGATGGCGTAATAATAAGCCGATTTTTTTTACCTTTGCCATGTAAAATCGGTAGTCAGGGAAATTTTCTTTTTTCTGATGCGAGGGAATCCGGTGGGAATCCGGAGCTGTACCTGCAGCTGTAATCCTTATTTTAGAAATGTCTGCAACTACAAGGCCACTGTCGCCGATAGGCAATGGGAAGGTATGCAGATAAAGGTGAGCCAGAATACCTGCCGATTGTCGCGATTGTGGATACAGGACTTCCAGGAATAGAAGCGGTGTCATTGATACATGGGTATAAATAAGTTTGTTCTTTAGATGGGTGTGTTTTAGAGGGCTGTCTTATGGAGGGATGCTTGTAAGGATTCGGGTAAAGGCATGCACTTCCCGGTTGTAGCGACGTGGCTTTTCGCTTCCCGTGTTATGGGGGGCGGGCGTATTCCGGCGGTGCGGGGTTTTTGCAGTTGTCGTTTGTGATATGGCATGCTCTTTGTCGGTAGGATGTCGGCGTTCCTTTCGGCTGGTCTGATTAGTTCGGAATATTGTCGTTTTTTTGGGGAGGGGATGTGTTTTAAATGGAGCGTTTTGCTTGTTTTGTTGGAGCAAAAAGATTAACTTGGAGCCTTCAAAATGGAGAAACTTTTAGAAATTGATAATTGAAAATTGTATAGAGAATAATTCAAAAACTATATTTGAGTATGGAAAACAAATTAGATGTATTAACGAAGAAGCTGTACGAGGAGGGGATAGGCAAGGCTGATCAGGAGGCTGAAAAGATTATTGCTGATGCGAAGGCAAAAGCTGCAGGCTTGATTTCGGATGCTGAAGCGAAAGCAAAGGATATTCAGAATGGGGCAATGGCTGAGGCTGAAAATCTAAAAAAGAAAGCGATGTCGGAAATGGCGTTGAGTGCTCGTCAGGCTGTTACTGCTTTAAAGCAGGAAATTACCGGTTTGATTGTCGGTAAAGTGTCGGGTGAAATGGCAAAAGAGGCTTTTAAAGACGCAGCTTTTGTTCAGGAGATGGTGGTGGATATCATCAAAAAATGGGATGTGGCTTCTGGAAATCTTGATTTGGAAGTGATCTTGTCCGATAAGGGGAAGGCGGATTTTCAGCAATATGTGGCTGCGAAATATAAAGAGTTGTTGGATAAAGGATTGGAAGTGAAGGCCGGCGGAGCAGATGGCGCTTTTGTCATCCGTCCGAAGGATGGAAGCTATCAGATAGCTTTTTCGGAAGATCTTTTTGAATCATTCTTTAATCAATATATGAGAAGCTTTACAAAAAGCCTGCTCTATAAATAATGTCGGATAAAAAATAGACTGCATGGATTATATTGCTTTTATAGCAGGATTGCCTGAGATAGCATGGGACGACCGGAAACTGTCGCTGACTGTCGGGGAATTTCGCGAGCAGCTGAAGGATTATATCGGCGGGAAAGATGAAAAAATGATGGATTTGTTCTTCTTGCCCAATGATAATGCCCAGGTGTTGCGCCTGTTGACCCGGCAAGGGGCGGATTCTGCATTGCAGACAGTATATCCGTTGAAAGTGCTGGAGGATGAAGTGAACGAACCGGATAAGGATATTCCGGAATATTTGAGAAAATTTATCGCTGACTTCAAAGAGGAGCATTTGATGTATGACGTGGCTCCAGTGAATGTATTGAGCTGGATGTACTATGATTATATGATGAAATCCGGCAATCGGTTGGTGAGGGAGTATGCGGAGTATTCCATGAACCTTAAGAATCTGGTGACAGCCTTGAATGCCCGCAAATACGGGATGGATGTCGCCGAAGAGGTAATCGGGGACAATGATTTTTCTGTTGCTCTGCGGACTTCGAACGCTAAGGATTTCGGCCTTTCATTAGATTACCCTTTCGTGGAAAAGGTGGTGGCGTTGATGGATACGCCTGATTTGGTGGAGCGTGAACGGGGACTCGACCTGCTCATCTGGGATTTTCTGGATGAGGCCGTGACTTTTGAATATTTTTCATTCGAGCGGGTGATCAGCTATCTGCTGCGCTTGATGATTGTCGAAAGATGGAGCAAGATGAGCTCGGAATCCGGCAGAAAAGTATTTATGGAATTGGTGGAGCGTTTCAGGAAGAGCTTCCAGTTTGAAGAACAGTTTAAATGATTTAATTACTACATTTATGGATAAAACACAAGGAAAAGTCCATAGCATTATTTCCAACCTTGTGCTCGTCAAAGTTGAAGGGCCTGTTTCTCAGAATGAAATCTGTTTTATTGAAGTAGATGCTGAACGCTTGATGGCGGAAGTCATTAAGGTGGTTGGAGATCTTGCCTATGTACAGGTGTTCGAAAGTACTCGTGGATTGAAACCGGGAATGCCTGTAGAATTTCAGAACCACATGCTCGAGGTGAGCCTCGGACCTGGTCTGTTGTCCAAGAATTTTGATGGTCTGCAAAACGACCTTGACAAAATGACCGGAGTTTTCTTGAAGAGAGGTGAATATACGAACCCTCTGGAAAATGACAAGAAATGGAGTTTTACTCCGCTGGCAAAGGCCGGAGATAAAGTGAAGGCTGCCGATTGGTTGGGCAATGTCAAGGAAAACTGGCTCGACCATAAGATTATGGTGCCTTTTAAATTTGAAGGTGAATATACGGTAGTTTCTGTTGCCGGGCCTGGTGAATATACAATCCTGGATACGATTGCCGTATTGAAAGACAAGAACGGCAAGGAATTTAATATTACGATGGTACAGAAATGGCCTGTAAAAGTGCCGATTCGCAATTATGTCGACAAACCGCGTCCTTTCCGTCAGATGGAGACCGGTGTGCGTGTGATTGATACCATGAACCCGATGCTGGAGGGTGGAACCGGATTTATCCCCGGCCCGTTCGGTACCGGTAAGACGGTATTGCAGCATGCCTTGGCCCGTTTCGCCGATGCCGATGTGATTATCATGGCGGCGTGTGGTGAGCGTGCGAATGAGGTGGTGGAAATCTTTACGGAATTCCCCGAACTGCAGGACCCGCGTTCCGGACGCTCTCTGTATGAACGTACAACAATTATCGCAAATACCTCGAACATGCCGGTAGCTGCCCGTGAGGCATCTGTATATACGGCGATGACTATCGGTGAGTATTACCGTGTCATGGGAATGAAGGTATTGCTGCTGGCCGACTCCACTTCACGTTGGGCGCAGGCTTTGCGTGAAATGTCAAACCGTATGGAGGAGTTGCCGGGACAGGACGCTTTCCCGATGGACTTGTCTGCAATTATATCAAACTTCTATGCCCGTGCCGGTATGGTTTATTTGAATAACGGACAGACCGGATCCGTCACATTTATCGGTACCGTTTCGCCTGCCGGCGGTAACTTGAAGGAACCGGTAACTGAATCTACCAAGAAAGTGGCCCGTTGTTTCTATGCCTTGTCGCAGGCCCGTGCCGATTCCAAGCGTTATCCGGCTATCGATACACTGGAGTCGTACTCCAAGTATTTGGAATATCCCGAATTTGTGGAATATGCACAGAAGAATATCTCTGATTCATGGATTGCAGATGTGAACGAAGCACGCAATATGCTGGTGAGAGGACGGGAAACTGCCGAGCAGATCGACATCCTCGGTGATGACGGTGTGCCATTGGATTACCACGTGATTTTCTGGAAATCGGAATTGATCGACTTTGTGATTCTGCAGCAGGATGCCTTTGACAACATTGATGGTTCAACCTCAATGGAGCGTCAGCAGTATATGCTGAACATGGTGTTGGGTATTGTGCGTTCAGAGTTTGAATTCAGTTCTTTCGAAGAGGTCAATCCTTATTTCAAGCGCATTATCAATGCCTTCAAGCAGATGAACTATTCGGAATACCAGTCTGATCAGTTCAAGAAGTTTGAGGAGGAGGTTACTGAAATCATAAATGAGAGAAAGAAATAGGTAAATTAAAATCCATAATTAAATGAATACAGCTTTTCAAAAAGTATATACAAAAATCACCCAGATTACGAAAGCTACCTGTTCGTTGAAAGCTCAGGGGGTCGGAAACGACGAACTGGCTATCGTTAACGGACGCTTGGCTCAGGTGGTGAAGATCTGGGGCGATGATATTACGCTGCAGGTATTCTCGGGTACGGAAGGTATTCCTACCAATGCAGAAGTGACTTTCTTGGGAAAGGCGCCTACGTTGAAGGTGGGTGAAGACCTTTGCGGACGTTTCTTCAATGCATTCGGCGACCCGATTGACGGAGGTCCTGCAGTGGATGGTGAAGAACGTGAAATCGGAGGACCTTCGGTGAATCCCGTTCGGCGTAAACAGCCGTCTGAATTGATTGCAACAGGTATTGCAGGTATCGACTTGAACAACACATTGGTGTCTGGACAGAAGATTCCGTTCTTCGCAGACCCGGACCAGCCTTACAACCAGGTGATGGCAAATGTGGCATTGCGTGCCCAGACCGACCGTATCATATTGGGAGGTATGGGATTGACAAATGACGACTACCTGTACTTCAAGAATCTGTTCGACAATGCCGGCGTGCTCGACCGTATCGTCAGTTTCGTGAATACGACTGAAGCGCCTCCTGTTGAACGTCTGTTGGTTCCGGATATGGCATTGACTGCAGCAGAATATTTTGCTGTAGACAGGAATGAGAAGGTATTGGTATTGTTGACGGATATGACTCTGTATGCCGATGCATTGAGTATTGTCTCCAACCGTATGGACCAGATTCCTTCAAAGGACTCTATGCCGGGTTCGCTTTATTCCGACCTTGCCAAGATTTACGAAAAAGCGGTGCAGTTCCCGCAGGGTGGTTCCATTACTATCATTGCTGTGACGACGCTTTCCGGTGGCGATATCACTCACGCCATCCCGGATAACACCGGTTATATCACGGAAGGCCAGCTCTTCTTGCGTAAGGATTCGGAAATCGGCAAGGTTATTGTCGACCCGTTCCGAAGTTTGTCCCGTTTGAAACAGTTGGTAATCGGCAAGAAGACCCGTAAAGACCATCCGCAGGTGATGAATGCTGCCATCCGTCTGTATGCGGATGCTGCCAATGCCCGTACGAAATTGGAAAATGGTTTCGACTTGACGGACTACGATAGGCGTACGCTTGATTTTGCCCGCGACTATTCTAATGATTTGTTGGCAATCGACGTTAATATAAGCATCACGGAAATGTTGGATACCGCCTGGAAATTGTTCCGCAAATATTTCACTCGTTCAGAATTGGGTATCAAGAAGGAAATTGTGGACGAATTTGGCGGTGATATAAAATAATGGTTATTCGGTATGGCAATTAAATTTCAATATAATAAAACTTCGCTGCAAAGTCTTGACAAACAGCTCAAGATGAGGGTGCGAGCTTTGCCTACCATTAAAAATAAGGAATCTGCGTTACGTTCAGAAGTAAAGAAAGCAAAGGAAGTGGCGGATAAGTTTGACACCAAACTGGAGGAGACTCTTGATGCCATCAACAATATGTTGCAGCTTTATGATGAATATACGCCGGGAATCTTGACGGTTAAAGATGTGGAAATGTCAGTCAAGAAAATTGCCGGTGTGCGGACGCCGGTGTTGGAGAAAGTGGAATACGAAATAAAGGATTTCAGTTTGTTCAATGCGCCGGGATGGTTCCTTGACGGGATTCAGCACGTAAAAGAGGTGGTGAACATTGCCGTGGAAAGAGAATTTTTCATGAGGAAAATGGAACTGCTCGACCGTGCCCGTAAGAAGACGACTCAAAAGGTGAATTTGTATGAAAAGGTACAGATCCCCGGATTCCAGGAGGCTATCCGTAAAATCAAGCGCTTCCTGGAGGATGAGGAGAATCTTTCAAAGTCGGCACAGAAAATTGTGAAAACCCGTAAAGCGATGGAGGACGAAGCATGATAGTACCTATGCGAAAATTATCCCTGCTGATATTCTATCAGGATTATCAGGCATTTCTCGAGGAGCTTCGAGAAAAGGGAGTGGTTCATGTTCATGAAAACAAGAAGCGGTCGGCAGAAGATGAGGAGCTGAAACAGAAGTTTGCCTTATTGAAGCGGATTGCAGAAACCAGTAAATTGCTGGCTAAAAGAATCTCCGGACAGAATGCGAATGACAGTGAGTTGGAGGTGATGTGGGCGAAAACCCATTCTGTGGAGGAAAAACTGGCTCTTTACTGGCATTTGTTTCATCAGGAGGATACGGAGAAAACGGAAGGGGAGATAAGCGGTTTGGATATCCTGGCTTTTTTGGAAGCTCGGTTTAAACAGATGGACCGCATTGAACAGCAGGTGGCATCGTTGGAGAAGGACGGGGCTGTCTATGAGCCTTGGGGCGATTTGCCTCAGGAGCGGATTGCCGGATTGTCGCGTGCAGGTTGGGATATGCGTTTCTTCACGGCTCCCGACCGTAAATATCTCCCAGAATGGGAAGAGAAATACAATGCGTTCGTTGTCAACGAAGAGAAGGGACAGAAGTTCTTTGTTACGGTGATGCCACAGGGAATGGAAGAGTTTCCGGAAGCTGATACCGTGCAGTTCCCGCAATTGAGCGCACAGGAAATCCGCGAACGCGTGGAGTCATTGAAAGCCGAAAAGGATGAAGTGAGCATTACTCTTGACAGAGTGGCCCCCTGTTCTGTGGCTTATTTGTCTCAGTTGCGCAAAGAGGTGTATGAGGCGACAGACCTTTTGAAAATAAAGGATGCGGCTCAGGTGCTGCTTGACAATAAGGTGGTCGCTCTGGAAGGATGGGTGCCTGAAAGTATTGCGGCTGACATCGATCGTTGGCTTTCCGATAAAGGGGTGGCTTACGAACTGACAGAGGCGACAAATGAGGACGATCCTCCTATTTTGTTGAAAAACAACAAATTTGCACGGTTGTTCGAATTTATCGGTGAGTTATATTCTTTGCCGAATTATCGGGAGATTGACTTGACGCCGTTCTTTGCTCCGTTTTTTGTTTTGTTCTTTGGTTTCTGTTTGGGAGATGCCGGATACGGATTGTTGATTCTGTTGTGTGTCACTCTTTATAAGATCAAGGCAAAACCGGCAATCCGTCCGATCCTGTCATTGGCGCAGTGGCTGGGACTCGCTACCGTCATTATGGGTATGGTGGGAGGAACCTTCTTCGGTATCTCTTTGCTGGATGCGAAAGTCGCCTGGCTTGAACGGTTCAAGGCTTATATGCTCGACTCTCAGCAGTTGTTCAATCTGGCCTTGATTATCGGTGTCGTACAGATTATTTTCGGTATGTTCTTGAAAGTTGCCAATTTATGGAAACAATATGGGCTCTCCGCAGCGCTCTCCACCATCGGTTGGTTGGTCGGGATTCTCGGAGGAGGAGCTTGTTATTGGTTCTCGTCAAAAGGTTACGATGTCACCATACCGATGTATGTTGTATTTGCGATAGCAGGTCTGTTGATATTCGTATTCAACAATATCCGGCGCAATGTATTCATTAATGTCGGAGCCGGCTTGTGGGATTCCTACAACATGGTGACCGGCCTCTTGGGGGATACCCTTTCTTATATACGTTTGTTTGCATTGGGAATCTCAAGCGCAGTATTAGGATTGGTGTTCAACGATTTGGCAATGAATATGAGCGGAGACATACCGGTGTTGAAGCAGATATTGATGTTGGTGATACTGGTGTTCGGCCATAGTGTCAATCTGTTTATGGCGGGATTGGGATCATTTGTACACCCGATGCGTCTGACTTTTGTTGAATTTTATAAAAATGCGGGGTTTGAAGGGGGAGGAAAAAAATATCAGCCTTTCAAGAAAAGGCAGGAATAAAAATGAATTATTAGTTGTAAACAATTAAAAATAGAAAATCATGAATGAGATTATTTTAGCCTATATTGGTGTAGGATTAATGCTGGGATTATCAGGAATCGGTAGTGCTTATGGTGTAACTATCGGAGGTAATGCAACAATCGGTGCATTGAAGAAAAATGATGAGGCATTTGGTAACTATATGGTGTTGTGTGCTCTTCCCGGTACACAGGGCTTGTATGGTTTCTTGGGCTTCTTCTTGTTGAAAGGGGTATTGGTTCCTGAAATCACCTGGCTGCAGGCTGCTGCGGTATTCGGAGCCGGATTAGGCTTGGGATTGGTTTGTCTTTTCTCTGCTATCCGTCAGGGACAGGTTTGTGCCAATGGTATTATCGGAATCGGTTCTGGATACGATGTGTTCGGTAAAACATTGATTCTGGCTGTATTCCCTGAGTTGTATGCTATCGTTGCTGTTGCTGCGACATTTATGATCAGTACTATGATTTAGTAGGAGGGAGTATTTATAGTATATGAACGGGGGTGTGTCAAATCACCCTTTTTAAGAAAAGAAGCGCTGTATATCCGAACTTCCTTGCGAAGCGGTTATACA
>RCNI01000727.1_pt1 | contig 19526 bp, 19 predicted proteins | sample 2041151 | NCBI WGS metagenome assembly RCNI01 (sample SAMN09708214, study PRJNA481090) | feces metagenome | isolation source: feces | place: Antarctica: Albino Rookery | reverse complement strand
GGTGTAGGGGGCATCGGATCCTGGACGGGGATTATTTGGCTTTGAGAATCCAGATGTCCTGGCGTTTGGTGATGATACGGTATTTTTCTAATGCGGCGATTGCTTCAGCTTCGCTGGGGAAACTTGCAATGCTGACGCGGAATCGTTGTGAAGAGTATACCAGGGAGGCCGGATTGTTTTCTGCTTTCAGTCGGTTGACTGTTTTTTCGGCGTTTGTTTTCTCGCCTTCTTTGAAACTGGCAACGATGATGTGAAAACGGATACCGGCATTTTTAGTTTCCTGTGGTGTCTGTATCTCTTTGGTAAGCCGTTTTTCCTGTTGCTGCTCCATCTTCTTTTCCTTTTGTGCAGGGGTCGATGTCGCCTTGTTCATTGCACGTACAACATGTATGTTACTTAAATATTCCTTGGGTAAGGAACGTTCATTGCAGCCTATAATCAGACAACCTATAATCAGACAATTTGCTAATAGTTTCATTATTGATGATTTTCTTGCAAAGATAATCCAAACTTGGCAGATAGGATGTTTTATAAATCATATTTTCCGTTTTTCAAGATATAAGTTAATTTTGCCGGTGATTAAACTATATACAAACAAAAGAGATGAAGAAGTTTTTTTATTGCCTGCTTATGGGTGCATTGTTTTGGGGATGTAAACCAAACGGGGGGACTGTATTGCGTTTGGAGACCTCCCTTGGGGATATCCGCTTGCTTCTTTATGATGAAACGGTGTTGCATCGTGAGAATATTTTAAAACTTGTCCGTGATGGCTTTTATAACGGGTTGCTGTTCCATAGGGTCATTCAGGATTTTATGATTCAAACCGGCGATCCGGATTCGCGGATGGCACAGGTAGGTACTCTTTTGGGTGAAAAGGATTCCGGTTATACATTAAAGGCTGAAATTTTGCCTCAATACTTTCACAAAAAAGGCGCTCTTGCTGCCGCACGGGAAGGGGATGATGTCAATCCGGAACGTAATTCCAGCGGTTCCCATTTTTATATTGTGAAAGGCAAGGTATATACTTCGGAAGAACTGTCTGCATTGGTTGAGAAAGTGAATAATCGGCGTTATACTGTCTTGTTGAATTCCATCAAGGCTTCCCGTGCCGAAGAGATTGCAGCATGTCGTTTGCAGAGTAGTATTGCGGCACTGGAACGGCTGAAGGCGATTGATTCTGAGATATTGGAAGTTGCCCGCCGGCAGTTTGCCGCTGATAGGCTGACTCTTTCCCCTGAGCAGGAAAAGCTGTATACGACTATCGGAGGTTCCCCTCATTTGGATGGAGCCTATACCGTATTCGGCGAAGTGATTGAGGGGCTTGATGTGGTTGATAAAATATCTGCTGTGCCTGTCGATGGAAATGACCGTCCTGTGGAAAATGTCACGATAGATAAAATCGTTATAGAATAAGAAACCGGGTTTATAGCCCGGTTATTTTTTTTATTTCGTTTAATTTGTTCAACGCTTCCAGCGGGGTGAGGTTGTTGATGTCTATCCCTGCAATCTCCTCGCGGATTTGTGTCAATACAGGGTCGTCCAATTGGAAAAAACTCAATTGCAGCCCTTCCCGTGCTTCTGCAATATATTCAACGTTTTTCTGCAGGCGGTTGTCTTTGTCCCGATTGTCTTCCAGCTGTTTTAGGATGGTATCGGCCCTTTTTATGACGGATTGCGGAAGTCCTGCCATTTTACCCACTTGGATACCGAAAGAGTGGTTGGAACCCCCTCTCACCAGTTTGCGCAGGAAAATCACCTTATTGCCCACTTCTTTGACCGAAACATTGTAGTTCTTGATTCTTTTGAATGAACGCTCCATTTCGTTCAATTCATGGTAGTGTGTTGCAAAAAGTGTCTTTGCATGGTATCTGGGGTGTTCGTGCAAATATTCTACGATCGCCCATGCGATGGAAATACCGTCGTATGTCGATGTCCCGCGTCCGAGTTCATCGAAAAGCACCAGACAGCGGTCTGATATGTTATTCAGGATGTTTGCCGCTTCATTCATTTCTACCATGAAGGTAGACTCTCCCTGGGAGATGTTGTCGGATGCTCCCACACGGGTGAAAATCCTGTCTATGTAGCCTATATTGGCCGCTGTTGCCGGAACAAAACAACCGGCCTGTGCCATGATCACGATGAGGGCGGTCTGGCGAAGAAGAGCTGATTTTCCGGCCATGTTCGGACCTGTAATGATAATGATCTGCTGCTTCTCTTTGTCAAGCAGGATGTCGTTTGAGATATATTCCTCGCCTGGAGGCAATTGCTTTTCGATGACCGGATGCCGTCCTCCGTGAATGTCGATGATGTCTGAATCATCAACTTGAGGACGATGGTAGTCGTTCGCTTGGGATACCTCGGCAAAAGAGGCCAGTGTGTCAATGGCAGAGAGTGTTTTGGCATCTCCCTGAAGGGGGCGGATGTAGCTTGCCGCTTCCTGTAGCAAGGCATTGTACAGCTCTGTCTCGATGGCAAGGATTTTATCTTCTGCACCTAAAATCTTGTCTTCGTATTCTTTGAGTTCCGGCGTGATGTAGCGTTCCCCGTTTACCAGAGTCTGTTTGCGGATCCAAGTGTCCGGAGCCTTGTCTTTGTGTGCTTTGGTGACTTCAATGTAGTAGCCGAATACATTGTTGAATCCGATTTTCAGTGAGGGGATTCCTGTGGCTTCAATTTCCCTTTGCTGGATTTCCAGTAATTTTTCTTTCCCGTGGCTGGAGATGTTGCGGAGTTCGTCCAGCTCTGCGTTTACTCCTTCGGCTATGACGTTGCCTTTGGCTACCTGTTGCGGAGCATTTTCCTGCAGCTGCCGGTCGATTTTTTCATATAGCGGCAGGCAGGAATCCAATTCTCCGGAAATTTTTTTTAGAATCTCTATGTCTGATTGTTGGTACATCTCCTTTAGCGGAGGTATGCTTGCCAAGGCATTTTTCAGCTGGTTCATTTCTCTCGGAGTGATGCGTCCTACACCTATTTTGGAAGCAAGACGTTCCAAATCGCCGATATGGCCCAATAGTTCCCGGGTAGTGGCAAGTTCTTCGCTATGGTTGATGAAATATTCGACAATGTCCAGACGGCGATTGATCTCTTCCGGTGATTTCAGAGGCATGCTGATCCAGCGTCTGAGCGTTCTGCTGCCCATAGGGGTGGCCGTCCTGTCCAAAATATCTACGAGGGAACAGCCTCCTTCGTAAACGGAATTGAGTAATTCCAGATTGCGCAGGGAGAATCTGTCCAATAGTACATGATGTGATTCGTCGATACGTGAGATGGTGGTCAGGTGTGAAATCATATCATGCTTTGTCATCTCCAGATAGTATAGAATCGCACCGGCGGCTGAAATGCTGTCGTTCATGCGTTCGATGCCGAAGCCTTTGAGGGAAGATACCTCAAAATGTTGCATTAGACGCTCTGCTGCAGAATCTTTGTCAAAGAACCACTCTTCAATGGGGTATATATAGAATTTGTTGCCGAACAGTTCGTGAAAGCGTGCTTCTTGTCCTTTGGGGTATATGACCTCTTTGGGCTGGAAACTGTTCAATAACTTGTCTATTGTGGCATAAGTGCCTTCGGTCGTGAGGAATTCGCCTGTTGACAAATCCAGTAGGGCCAGGCCGGCATTTGTCTTGTTGAGATATACGGAGGCAAGAAAAATGTTGCACTTCGTGTCGGAAGAATATTCACTGTACGAAACTCCGGGGGTGACCAATTCGATGACTCCTCTTTTTACCAGGAATTTCGTCTTTTTAGGGTCTTCCAGTTGTTCGCATATGGCTACCCGTTGTCCTGCTCTTACCAGTTTGGGCAAATAGTTGTCTATGGCATGGAAAGGGAACCCTGCAAGCTCCACCGTTCCCGGAGAACCGGAGGAACGCTTGGTAAGTGTCAGACCCAGTATCCGTGAAGTAGTGATGGCATCTTCTCCAAAAGTTTCATAAAAATCCCCCATCCGATAAAGTAATAGCGCGTCAGGATATTTGGCCTTCATCGCATAGTATTGCTTCATTAACGGCGTCTCGCCCCCATCTTTTTTTGCCATAAACTTTTGTGTTTTTATTGTTTTCAAAAGAGCATTCAAAGATAAATATTTTTGCCAAGAAAAGTTTAAAAGCTCACAAACATTATGTAATTTTGTGCTCATGAATATTGAGGAATTAACCGAATTTTGTCAGTCGTTTCAGTATGTCACGACTCAAATGCTATGGGACAATGTACTTGTTTTCAAAGTTGACGGAAAAATATTTTGTTTGGCATCGTTGGATGAAATTCCATTGAGAATGAATCTGAAATGCAATCCACAAGAAGCGATTGAATTGCGTGAACGTTTTTCTTCTGTATTACCCGGGTTCCATATGAACAAAAAGTATTGGAACACCGTATATGTCAATGGCACAGTGAGTGATACTTTACTTCGACTTTGGATAGAAAATTCCTACCGTTTGGTGATAGAGACATTTTCCAGGAAGCGACGCGGTCAATTGGGTGTATAACAAATAGATTAGAAACGATAATAAAAATACAATAATGGAAATGGAGCAGATAGCAGAAACTTTAACAGCGTATAATAGTGCCAATTTGGACGAGCGGATACAGTTTGATCTGGATAGCATTGTCGAAAAAGAAGCCAAGCAGGCATATAGCGTTGAAAGTTTGGAATTTTGTACATCTTGCATGGATTATACCACTCTGAAATTGACAGATACTGATGAATCTGTACATGCTTTTGTGATTGACTTGCTGAAAAAGTTAAAGAAATACGAACTGAAATCAGTTGCGGCAGTATGTGTATATCCTCAGTTCGCTGCTATTGTTCGTGAAGAATTGCATGCCACTGATATAAAAACAGCCGTTGTCGCAGGTAATTTCCCTACCTCCCAAAGTTTCCTGGATATCAAACTCGCTGAAATTAGAATGGCAGTGGAAGCTGGGGCGCAGGAAGTGGATGTTGTTATACCTGTGGGAGATATGCTGGAGAAAAATTATGAAAAGGTATATTGTGAACTGAAAGCCAAGCGTGAGGCCTGTAAGGAGGTACGGATGAAGGTGATTCTGGAAACCGGAGAGTTGAAAGATTTCGAGACCATCTTTAATGCATCATTGATTGCCGCTTATGCAGGAGCTGATTTTATAAAGACTTCGACAGGTAAGGTGCCGGTAAATGCAACCCCGGAATCTGTATATGTGATGTGTGAGGCCATCCGCCAGTTTTATGCACAGACGGGAAGAAAAGTGGGTCTGAAAGTTGCTGGTGGAGTATCCAAGGCTCAGAATGCCATCCGCTATCTGGCTATCGTAAAGCACATGCTGGGCAATGAATGGCTTACTCCTGAATTCTTCCGTATCGGAGCTTCTCATCTGATGGAAGATGTCGTGAAGGAAATAAAAGCTTTGCAAATGTAAATATAGGTATATCGAAATCCAGATTCCCCGTTGACAAAAGTCAACGGGATTTTTTTGCCTTGAACGATTATGCCAGGCCGCTTTCTATTTCAAGTTTGTTTTCATCAATGTCTTCTTCTTCATCGTAGATTTGCAGCAGCGGTTCGGCCTTGAAATTGCGTTGTGTGATGCTGTGGGCCATCGTAAGAAGAAGTGACGGCAGTAATATCAGGTTGGCAAGCATGGCACCGAAGAGGGTGATACTTGTCAGCAATCCGAGAGCGAAGGTGCCGCCGAAACTTGACAGGCAGAAAATACCGAATCCAAAGAATAGAATGATGGAGGTGTATATCATGCTTTGGCCTGTCTCTTTTAGGGCAAGGACAACCGAGTGGGCCAGATCCCAGCCGGTGGCCTGTAGCTCTTGGCGATATTTGGCAAGATAGTGGATGGTGTTGTCCACGGAGATACCGAATGCCACGCTGAATACCAGAATTGTAGAGGCTTTGATCGGAATGCCTGCATATCCCATGATTGCAGCCGTGATGATTTGCGGGATAACATTGGGGATCAAAGCGATGAGTACCATCCGCTTGCTCTTGAACATCCAGGCCATGAAACTTGCAATCAGGAAAATGGCAAGTGCCAAGGAGGAAAAGAGGTTGGAAATCAAATATTGGTTGCCTTTGAAGAAGATGATACTTGATCCGGTGACCGTTACATCGTATTTGTCGGCCGGGAATATCTTTTCAATGGTTTTGTATAGGGAATCTTCCTTGGCTTCCATTTTCTTTGTTCCGATATCTTTGACGCGAAAACTCAGACGGGCCTTTTGCATGTTTGTATCGACGAATGATTTGGCCATATCGGCTGTTCCTTGGGTCGAGCCGGCAACATACTTCATGATGAAGTTTTTCGTCATGTTTGTCGGTAGCTTATAGTAAGATGATTTGCCGTTGTAGTAGGCCTGGTTGGCGAATTTGGCCGCTTCGACGACCGAAAGGGCTTTGGAAAGGTCTGGGTCGGCAGACAGTTCTTTGTCCAGGCGGTTCAGTTTCTTTAGATTGTTTAATTGGAAGACCCGATTGGGCTTTTTGAAGTCAATTGTGATTTCCAAGGGCATCAGACCGTCAAAGTTATCTTCGAAGAAAGCCAGGTCTTGGCGGATAGGGTCGGTCTCTTTCAAATCGTCCACCATGTAGCCTGTCGTTTTCATCAGCGTGATTCCGAGAAAACCGGCAAGCACCAGGACAACGGCCGTGTAGTATGCGGTATGCCGATAGTTGATGACGATATACATCAGTTTGTCTATCACTTTGTTGATAAACGGATTATTAAGGTGTTTGGTCTGTTTGGCTTCCGGTGCCGGAAGAAAACTGAATATTGTAGGTATCAGGATGAGGCAGATGAAAAATACGCAGGCGATGCTGAGGAAGGCAACCCAACCGAAATCTACAAGTATCTGGCTGGAGGTGATGGTGAATGTTGCAAAACCGGCAGCCGTGGTCAGATTGGATAATAGCGATGCGTTTCCCACTTTCTGTATCATCCGTTGAAGCGCCTTGATTTTGTTGCCGTGGCGTATGTATTCTGCGTGATATTTGTTGATCATGTATACACAGTTCGGGATTCCGATAACAATCAGCAAGGGGGGGAGCATGGCTGTCAGCAACGTGATTTTCACATTGAGAAGTGCCATGATGCCCAATGCCCAGATAACACTGATGCCAATGATTCCGACGCTGAAACCTACGATGCGGAACGAACGGAAAAAGAGATACAGGATTACGGCGGTAATCAACAGGGACAGGGCGATGAACATATACATTTCGCCTTTGATGTTTTCTGCATTGATTACCCGGATATAGGGCATTCCCGAATAGTGCATGTGTACGGAATGCTTGGTCGTGAAGTGGTTCGTGATTTTAAGGATGTCATCGACCAGCTGGACACGTTTGGGGGAGTTCATGACCTCTGCCGAAACCGTCACCATCATTCCGTAGGTGTTGGTCGCTTTGTTGAGCAATAGTCCATCGTAGAAAGGCAGGTTTTCAGCGATATAGGCCAGACTGTCGAGCTCTGCCTTGTCATTTATGTGGTGAGGAAAGACGGGGAGCGCTTCAAATTTGTGCAAGTCGGTGTTTTTATGCAGGTTGAAGGTGTGCGTGATGTCCATTAACGCAGTCACTCCCTTGAGGGCCTTGATGGAGTCGCCCATGGCAATCCAGTCGTTCAGTTTGTCAAGTTCGTAGAAGTTGGAATCCTGTACGGCGAATACCATAACATTGCCTTCTTGTCCGAATGTTTCCCGGAAACGGGTGTAATCGATATAAGCGCTGTCCGTTTTGGGAAGTAAATCAGCACTTTCGTATGACATCTGAATTTTTCGAGCCTGAAATCCCATAAAGGCTGTGCTCAAAAGGACAGCGATGATAAAAGCTACCCTATAACGTAATATAACCCCTGCAGTCTTGGTCCACATTGTATTTAAGTTTTCAAAATGACAAAGTTAGAAAGATTCCGTTTAAGGTGTCTGTATTTTAGGATTGTTTTTGTGTCTTTTTGCATCTCTATTCGTTTTTTTGTGGAAATTGTCTTCCATCGCTCGGGTGAGGTCTATTCCGGTCTGGTTGGCCAGGCAGGTGAGCACCCACAGAACGTCTGCCATTTCATCGGCCAGATTTTCCTTTTCTCCCTCTTTGAAGGACTGTTCCCCATATTTACGGGCCATTACGCGTGCGAGTTCCCCCACCTCTTCCATCAGTATGGCCGTGTTGGTGAGTTCGTTGAAATAGCGTACCCCATATTCTTTAATCCAGGTGTCGACCCGGTCTTGCAGTTCTTTCAGTTCCATAGTGTTTTGAACGGTTAAATTCGGTTCTTTGAGTCAATGATGATGGTAACCGGTCCGTCACTTGTATGCCAACCAAAATCAACATGCCTTTCTGAATGGAAGAATGAAGCCGGCCGTTAATAGTCACGCTTGCACGTTGGACGCGCTGTATTACTATTTTCATGATTGAAGCAATAGGTTTTTAAGGATTTGAATTCGTTTTACAAAAGTAAAAAAAGTAATTGATATATGATGATGAAAGTGTCGAAAGAATAAAGTCTTTAATTGTTCGGATGTCTGAATTAATTTATTACATTTGCACCATGTATCAAGGCTGAGTAGTTCAATGGATAGAACGGAAGTTTCCTAAACTTTAGATTCGGGTTCGATTCCCGGCTCGGCTACAAATAAAATTCCCCGTTCGTTTTTATTCCTTTCCGTATTCATACCTTTTAAGGGTATGTGTCTTTTTATATTTTTCTTTTTCCTTTATATTTGCATGAGGCGGATGTGGGGATGAATAGACAACTTTAAATATACGATTATGGAGAACTTTATTTTTCAAAATCCGACCAAATTGATTTTTGGGAAGGGGATGATTGCCCAATTGGCAAAGGAGATTCCGGTAGGAAAGCGTGTGATGGTTACTTTTGGCGGAGGCAGTGTGAGGAAAAACGGTGTGTATGACCAGGTGAAAGAGGCTTTGAAGAGTTTTGAGACGGTTGAGTTTTGGGGCATTGAGTCGAATCCGAAAGTGGAGACTTTGCGGGAGGCAATCAAGTTGGGGAAAGAGAAGAAGGTGGATTTTCTGTTGGCAGTGGGAGGTGGCAGTGTCATTGACGGTACCAAATTGATTGCGGCCGGTCTGCTGTATGATGGAGATGCCTGGGATTTGGTGCTGAAGAGGGGGAGTAAGCAGGCGGTGCCTCTGGCTACGGTGTTGACTTTGCCTGCAACAGGTTCGGAGATGAATAACGGAGCCGTGATTTCCCGTAAGGAGACAGCGGAAAAATTTGCGTTTTATTCATTCCATCCGGTATTCTCGATACTTGATCCGACCGTGACCTTTACTTTGCCTAAATGGCAGGTAGCTTGCGGTATTGCCGATACTTTTGTCCATGTCATGGAACAATATATGACGCGTCCGGGACAATCGCGCCTGATGGACCGTTGGGCGGAAGGTATTATTCAGTCGCTGGTTGAAATCGCTCCGTCTATTCTGGAGAATCAGAAAGATTACGACAAGATGGCTGATTTTATGCTTTGTGCGACCATGGGATTGAATCATTTTATTGCAATGGGAGTGTGCGAGGACTGGGCAACCCATATGATCGGACATGAGTTGACGGCATTGCACGGGTTGACGCATGGAGCGACGCTGGCTATTGTCCTGCCCGGGTTGTGGCGCACTTTGAAGCAGAAAAAGATGGCCAAGTTGGTACAGCTCGGCGAGCGGGTGTGGGGAATTTGTGAGGGTACGTATGAAACCCGTGCAGACCAGACGATTGAAAAGACAGAGGCTTTCTTCCGTAGCCTCGGACTGCCTACGCGCTTGAAGGATGCACAGATCGGTGATGATACGATTCTTGAAATCGAGCGCCGCTTTGAAGAGAGGAAGGTGGCTTTGGGTGAAGATGGGGATATTACCGCTAAAGTGGCACGGCAGATATTGGAGAATTGCAAATAGTAATTATTTCTTAAAAAGGAAGTAATCGTTCTTTTTTTATGCTTCTTTTGTTAATTTAGCACCTTGCTTAAATTAACAAAAGAAGTTATGTATACAATAGAAGAATTACGTGATCGCGTTAAAGCGGAATTAGATAAACAAGAGTATGTAGAGGAGCCTATTTCCTTGTTCGAACCTATCAGATATATAATGGAAGATGGCGGCAAAAGGCTGCGTCCGATATTGGCTTTGCTGGCATATAATCTCTATCGGGATGATATAGAGAAAATCATGAAATCAGTGATAGGTATCGAAATTTTCCATAATTATACCCTGTTGCATGATGATGTGATGGACGATGCCGAATTGCGTCGTGGCCGTCAGACTGTACACAAGAAGTGGAACGGCAATGTGGCTATCTTGAGTGGCGATGCTGCTGCTATCACTGCCTATAGAATGATAGAATCGGTGGAAGACAAGTATTTGCGTCGTGCAATTGACGGATTCAATCAGGTGGCGATGGATGTGTGCAAAGGACAGCAATATGACATGGAGTTTGAAACCCGTGATGATGTGTCGGAACAGGAGTATATTGATATGATTTATCTGAAGACTTCCGTGTTGATTGCCGGCAGTATCCGTCATGGCGCTTTGCTGGCCGGCGCTCCGGAGCATGAATACAATGCCCTGTACGATTTCGGAGGTTATCTGGGACTGGTGTTCCAGTTGCAGGATGACTATCTTGATGTGTATGGCGATGTGCTGGAATTCGGCAAGAAAATCGGAGGTGATATCCTGAGTAATAAAAAGACCTATATGCTGATCAAGGCATTGGAATTGGCAAGCCCGGAAGACAAAGCCTTGTTGAATGAGTGGATTGCCAAAAAGGAGTTTGACCCGCAGGAGAAAATAAAGGCCGTGACAGAGATTTACAACCGTACCGGTATCAAAGAGGTGGTGATGGCCAAAATCGACACTTATATGGAAAAGAGCCGCAAGGCTTTGGATATGGTGGATGTTCCGGAAGCACGGAAGGTACATTTCCGCGAAATGGTGGATTATATCGGCGGCAGAAAAAAATAAGAAACATATAGAGACGAATTGATTATGGAAGATTCGGCAAAACAGAGGTTGTTAGACGTGCGCTATCTGCGTATGGCACGTATTTGGGCGGAGAATTCATATTGCAAGCGCCGGCAAGTGGGGGCGTTGATCGTGAAAGACAAGTCGATTATTTCCGATGGATATAACGGCACTCCTTCCGGTTTTGAAAATATATGTGAAGATGAGGACGGGCGGACAAAGCCTTATGTTTTGCATGCAGAGGCAAATGCGATCACAAAGGTCGCGAAATCAAGCAATAGCAGTGACGGTGCCACTTTGTACGTGACTGCCTCTCCTTGTATCGAATGTGCAAAGCTGATTATTCAGTCGGGAATCAGACGGGTGGTCTATTCTGAATTGTATCGTTGCAGCGATGGGATAGAATTGTTGGAAAAAGCTGGCATAAAAGTTGATTTCATTGAAATAGGACAAAATTAGAGGATATGTATAATAATAAATTCAAAGCGATTCTTTTCCCGATAATATTGGCAATGGCCGTTGTGTTGGGGATGTTGATCAATGCTGCAATGAGCCGGCAAAAAGTGCAGATTCCCATAGGGAAAAATGCCATGACCCCGATGCAGGGAAGCAAATTGGATCTTATCATGAATATGATAAATTATTCGTATGTCGATACGGTGGATATCCATAAGATAGAAGAGGATGCCATTCCGCAGATTCTGGATGACCTGGACCCTCATACCGTCTATATCCCGGCAAAGGATATGCAGCGCGTAAATGAGGAGATGGTCGGCAATTTCGGCGGTATCGGTGTGCAGTTCTACAAGTATCTGGATACGGTGATTGTGGTGAAGGTAGTGCCGGGAGGACCGGCAGAAAAAGCCGGCCTGCTGGATGGCGACCGGATTGTGAGGGTGAACGATTCGCTGGTGGCAGGACGTAAAATGGAAACCAATGCCATTATGAAACTGATGAGGGGTGAAGTGGGTTCGGAAGTGACTCTGACTTTGGCACGCAGGGGAGAGAAAAAGGCAATCAAGAAGCATGTGGTGAGAGGGAGTATCCCTATCAAAAGTGTGGCAGTCGCTTATATGGTTGATGATACAACCGGCCTTGTAAAGGTGAATACTTTTGCAATGAACACTTACAATGAGTTTATGCAGTCTTTGGAAAAATTGTCGGCACAGGGAATGAAAAAGGTGATCGTTGATCTGAGGGACAATGAAGGCGGCATTTTGCCGGTGGCAATACAGATGATCAATGAATTCCTACCTGAAGGTAAATTGATTCTCTATACGCAAGGCAAAGCTTCGCCCCGCATGGACTACAGTTCCAACGGCAAGGGGAAATATCAGGAGCTGCCTCTGACGGTACTGATAAACGACTTCAGTGCCTCTGCCAGTGAGATATTTGCCGGAGCAATTCAAGATAATGACCGTGGCACCATTGTCGGAAGACGCTCTTTCGGCAAGGGGCTGGTGCAGGAACAGCGGATATTGCCGGACGGCTCGGCCTTACGTTTGACCGTAGCCCGTTATTATATCCCTTCCGGACGCTCTATACAGAAACCTTATAAGCAGGGGAAAGAAAAGTATTACAGCGATATCTACGACCGTATCATGCATGGTGAGTTTATGCAGAAGGACAGTATCCATTTTGATGAAAACTTGAAATTCAAAACGGTGGGTGGACGTACGGTCTATGGCGGTGGAGGTGTCATGCCGGATGTGTTCGTGCCGAATGATACCAGCGGATATTCAGATTATCTTGTGGAGGTTAGCCGCAAAAATCAATTGCTTTATGAGTATACATTCGAATTTATGGATGAGCACCGTTTTGAGATGAAAAATCTTAAGGATTATAAGCAGTTGCTGAAGTATCTGGAAAGATTTGACCTGGTAAGCAAGATGGCTGATTATGCGGCCCGCCATGGGGTGAAGAGAGATTCCAAGGGTATCCGGGCTTCAAGAAAAATATTGGACACAACCATTAAGGCATTTATCGGCAGACATATGTTTGATGATGATGGATTTTTCCCGATTTTTTATATGGATGATGTAACTGTCAAAAAAGCATTGGAAGTATAATGAATAGGAAAAGGAAAAAGAGTAAAGGGAGCGGTGCCTTTAAAATATTTTTTTTGCTAATAGCCATACTCCTATTAGGGGCAGGTTATTATTATTATTGCAATGAAGGGAAACCGGCAGTTGCATCCATTGAAAAAGTATGTGCGGCTGAGCAGGTCAAGGTTGAAAAGCAAACACCTGTCAAGCGGGTAAAACAGCAAAAAAAGCAGAAAGCCAAAGAGATTGATATGGCAGAGTGCATGCCGTATGGAGTGGGTGAGATTGTTCGTCACAGCCATTATGTGTTGGGATATTGTGAGGATCATGAACAGGCTGCATGGGTGTACTATACTCCAAGTATGGGCTCCCAGAACGAGAAGGCTTCCAGGACTGACGATTTCAGAGAGGATCCGATGGTGGAGACCGGTAGCGCCGTGCCTTCAGATTACAGACGGAGCGGATATGATCGCGGCCATTTATGCCCGGCAGGAGATATGACCTCCTCGCGGGAGGTGATGAGCGAAACTTTCTATATGTCGAATATGTCGCCGCAAGTGCCCGCTTTCAATCGCGGTATATGGAAAAGACTTGAAGAGCAGGTGCGCGATTGGGGGAAACGGGAGACGGTATGGATCGTTACCGGTCCTGTATTCAAAGATGTGAAAGGTGAAATCGGGACAAATAAAGTGACGGTGCCCGGATATTATTATAAGGTGGTCTATTCATCTTCAAGAAGGGAAATGATAGGCTTTATCTTGCCTAACGAGCGGAGCAAGAAGCCTCTATCTGATTATGTCGTCTCGGTGGATTCCGTAGAGAGATTTACAGACCTTGATTTTTTTCCGCAATTGCCTGATAATCTAGAAGATTGTCTGGAGGCTGCTTCTGATATAAATAGATGGTAAAAATAGCGGTTACAACAGATGAGCGAGTCAAATTATGAATTCCATTTTGCTCCTTTGCAGGGGTATGCTGACTATGTTTTCCGAAATGCTTTCGAGAAGTATTTCGGAGGGGTAGATGTTTATTATACTCCTTTTGTCCGTCTGGAAAGGGGAGAGTTCCGCAGACGTGATTTGCGGGATATTGATCCTGAAAACAACAGGGGGCAGGTGTTGGTGCCACAGATCCTGCCGGGTTCACGTGATGAGTTTTGTCTGTTGGCGGATATGGTGTCCGAACGGGGATATAGGAGGGTGGACTTGAATTTCGGGTGTCCGTTTCCATTGATTGCCGGCAAGCGCAAGGGGGCTGGGATATTGCCTTATCCTGATTCGGTATATGAGGTGTTGCAGACGATAAAAGAATATCCTGAAATAGTTTTTTCTTTGAAAATGAGGCTGGGCTGGGAGAAAGAAGACGAGTGCCTGGCTTTGGTGGATATGCTCAATGATTTTCCGTTGAAGCATGTTATTTTGCATGCACGAACCGGAAAACAGCAGTATAAAGGATCTGTCTGTCTGGATGCATTTGCAGTGTTCTATGAGCGGTTAAACCATCCTCTTTTATATAACGGGGATATTCTGACAATAGAGGATATAGATAGCGTGACGGGCAGATTCCCTGCACTGAAAGGAGTGGCGGTAGGGCGTGGATTATTGGCGAATCCGTGGCTGATTGCAGAGTATAAAAAGTTGGATATCGGTGGAGAGAGGGAGAAAAGGGCTGCTCTGGCAGCTTTTCATCAGGAACTGTATGGCACTTATGCGGAGATGTTGCAAGGGGAAGCACAGTTGTTGAACAAGATGAAATCGTTCTGGGAATATTTTTTACCGATGACTGATCGGAAGTTGTTGAAAATGATTCGGAAATCAAATCGTATATCCCAATATTCGGAGGCGGTGAAATTAATTCTGGGGCAATGAGGAAGACGCTGTATATTGTATTGGGGTCTGTCTCTATCGTTTTGGGAATCATCGGTATTTTTGTTCCGGGATTGCCGACAACACCCTTTCTGTTGTTAAGTTCATGGCTGTTCTACAAAAGTTCGAAGAAATTGCACGACCGTTTGCACCGTTCCCGTTTGGGAAAGTATATCCGCCGTTATGAATCGCGTGAAGGTGTCAGCATATGGTCTAAGGTGATATCTTTAGTCTGTATGTGGACGATGATATTTATCTCCGCATTCCATTTTTTCGAGAACACATATATGCGTATATTGCTGATGATACTCGGGTGTATAGGGAGTTACTGCGTGTTGTTTGTCGTACCTACAGGACATAAAAAAGAAAAACGGCCTTAAAGCCGTTTTTCCTTTTTTATTCTCAGATAACTACATTGATAATCTTCTTCGGGACGATAATCATTTTTCTGATTTCTTTGCCGTCCAACCATTTGGCTGCATCCGGAGATGCCTTGACTGCCGCTTCGATGTCGGCATTGGTTGCTGTCAGAGGCATTGAAAGTTTGAAACGCACTTTGCCGTTGAAAGATACCGGATATTCGAAGTTGTCTTCGGTAAGGTATTTCTCTTCCCATTGTGGGAAAGCGGCGGTGGTGATGCTGTCGGTATGTCCCAACAAGTGCCATATCTCCTCGGCGATGTGTGGTGCATACGGGGCGATAGCAATTACCAGCGGTTCAAGGATTGCCCGTTTGTTACATTTCAGTGTACCCAATTCGTTCACACAAATCATGAAGGCCGGAATAGAGGTATTGAATGAGAAGTTTTCAATATCGAATTCTATTTTCTTCAGAGTCTTGTGCAATATTTTCAATTCTTCTTTTGTTGGAGCTTCTTCGCTGACAGCAAAGGTCTCGTCCTGTTGGTACAGACGCCAGAATTTACGTAGGAATTTGTATACACCGTCAATGCCTTGGGTATCCCAGGGTTTGTGTGCTTCAAGCGGGCCCAGGAACATTTCGTAGAGACGTAGGGTGTCGGCTCCGAATTGTGAAATGATGTCGTCCGGATTGACAACATTGAACATTGATTTTGACATCTTTTCGATGGCCCAACCGCAGATGTATTTACCGTCTTCTAATATGAATTCGGCATTGGCATAGTCCGGCATCCAGTGTTTGAAGGCTTCCGTATCCAGAATATCATTGTGTACAATGTTCACATCAACGTGTATTTCCGTGGTTTCATACTGTTTCTTCAAACCGGCAGATACATATTTATTGGTGCCGACAATACGATATACGAAATTGGAGCGTCCTTGAATCATTCCCTGGTTTATCAGTTTCTTGAACGGTTCCGGTTCGCATACAATGCCTAAATCGTAGAGGAACATATTCCAGAAGCGGGAATAGATCAGGTGCCCTGTGGCATGTTCTGCACCTCCCAGATAGAGGTCGACATTGCGCCAATACCGGTTGGCCTCCTTACCGACAAGAGCCTGGTCATTATGCGGATCCATGTAGCGCAAGTAGTAAGCTGAAGAACCTGCAAATCCCGGCATGGTATTCAGTTCGATAGGATACCCCTCTTCTGTGGTCCAATTCTTGGCGCGTCCTAATGGCGGTTCTCCGCTTTCCGTCGGAAGGTATTTGTCGATTTCCGGCAATTCAAGCGGAAGTTTTGATTCGTCCATCATATAAGGCATCCCCTCTTTATAATAGACAGGGAAAGGTTCTCCCCAGTAACGCTGGCGGCTGAAGATGGCATCGCGGAGACGGTAGTTGATTTTACTTTTCCCTATGCCACGTTTTTCAACTTCTTCGGCGATAAAGCGGATGGCCTCTTTTACATCCATTCCATCAATGGATCCGCTGTTGATCATTTTCCCCTCTTTGGCATCGTATGAGCTTTCACTTAGGTCAATCGGCTGGCCATTGTCGATGACCGGAACAATCGGCAGGTCAAATTTGCGTGCGAAAGCATAGTCCCTGCTATCGTGTGCCGGTACAGCCATGATGGCTCCGGTGCCGTAACCGGCCAGAACATATTCGCTGACCCATACCGGAATGGCTTTATTCGTAAAAGGATTTATGGCATAGGAACCGGTGAATACTCCGGTGACAGTCTTTACTTCGCTTTGGCGTTCGCGTTCCGTACGTTTGGCAACATAATCCAGATATTCAGCTACTGCATTTGCCTGTTGTGGTGTGGTAAGCTGTTTTACATAATCGCTTTCCGGAGCAAGTACCATGGAGCTGACACCGTAAATGGTATCCGGGCGGGTGGTGAATATTTTCAACCGGATGTCAGAATCCTTGACATCGAAAATTACATCGGCACCTTGTGAACGTCCAATCCAATTGCGCTGTATGTCTTTCAGAGAGTCTGACCATGCAACGGTGTCCAGACCGTCCAGAAGACGTTGTGCATAAGCAGAAACACGGAGTGACCATTGGCGCATATTTTTTTGTACCACCGGATAACCTCCGCGGACAGACAGACCGTCTTTTACTTCGTCGTTTGCCAGTACGGTGCCTAATTTCGGACACCAGTTTACCATGGTATCAGCCAGATAGGCTATACGGTAGTTGAGCAGAATGCCCTGTTGCTGTTTTTCGCTCATGGCATTCCATTCTGCGGCAGTGAATACAGGGGTATCAGAGCAAGCTGCGTTGACGTGTGCATTGCCTTCGGTAGCGAAGGTGTCTACCAACTGCTTGATAGATTCCGTTTTCTGGGTGTCTTTGTTGAACCAGTGGTTGAACATTTGGATGAATGCCCACTGTGTCCATTTGTAATATTTCGGGTTACAAGTACGAATTTCACGGTTCCAATCATAGGAGAAACCGATTTTATCCAATTGTTCACGGTAACGTGTTATATTTTTTTCGGTGGTGATGGCAGGATGCTGTCCGGTCTGGATGGCATATTGCTCTGCCGGCAGGCCGTATGCATCATATCCCATAGGATGAAGTACATTGAAGCCTTTCAGCCGTTTGTATCTGGAATAGATATCTGAAGCGATATATCCGAGTGGATGGCCAACGTGTAATCCGGCTCCAGAAGGATATGGGAACATGTCCAGAACATAAAATTTGGGTTTGGAGGAATCAACCTCTACTTTGTACGTTTGGTTTTCTCGCCAATAGTTTTGCCACTTTTGTTCTATTTCCTTGAAATTGTATTCCATATTGTATTGCTTTGTATTACTGCTATTCGGATTTGTTTATTGAAAAAGTTTGTAAACAATTAAAAATGTTAGTTGACAAAGATACGGATTTTGTTGGTGTTATATAGCGAATAAGGTGAATTTAAGATTATTTCGCAATAAATTTGCCCTCCTGCTTGTATAGAATTCAAGAAACTTTCCGGCATCTTGCGGAATGTATTTTTAAATGCCATCTGTAATATTATCTTTGTCTTTAAAAATGTATTCTGTCAGGAGAATGGCACGTTCTGCATTTCCAATATCAATTTCATTCATTTCAAACTTGCCACAGACACCGCACATAATCTGAATGATAAGGCAAAAGCGTATGAGATACGTTTCAATCTTTCCACAGAGAGCCTTAACAGTTTCAGAATAGATACGATTGTTGGTTTCGTTTTTCCAGCTGATAAGCAGGTGCTTTGCTTCTTGTGAGAAAGAAAGTTCAAAAGAGTTTGTACTTCCCTTTAAGTTATTACTCACAACTTGGCGTATAATTCGTTCCCATTCTCCCAATACATTATCCGGCATGTTCTTTTCTCCCTAAGACGGCATAGACGAAATCTTGGAATATACCTTTAGAAAGCGTGAAGAAAATCCGTTTAAGACACATTTTCCACCAAACAAAGTAGATGGTATCTCCGGCTGTGTTGAGCCGATGATGGAACAATACGGGCGGGGAAGGAATATATACTCGTTGGTTGACTTACGGCTGTATAACGTGCATCATCTGGAGCATGGTGTACTTGTGGGAAAGATACATATTCGCAATACTACTACGATGTGCCGTATGTGTGGTAACACAATTATAACGTGGCATCATCACATCTCCCTCCCTTACTGTTACGTTCAACCACAAGTCTATTATCCTTTTCCTGCTTCTTTTGCTTCATCGTTAATTTAGTTGGCATTGTTCTGCAAGTGAAGGAATTTTCTCTGAAAGCTCTTTCAGTATTTCTTTGATGTAACGATTGAGAATAACATCCGCCACAGAAGGAAGATTATAATTATACTTCTCACAGATTGCCTGTAAGTTTGGATTCATAATAGGAATCTTCACTTCTGTACGTGTCTTTTGCTGGACAAGTCGGATGATAGGTGTACTCTTGGCTGTGGTTGTAAAACTTTCAGATGAGATATTATTGTAATCACTAACACGCTGACAAGTGGATGGGTAGGTCAAATCTATTTCAAAAGAAGGTAGCACATAAAAAGATTGAATTTGTCGGCATGGCGTTCTCTTAGTTGTTGTATGGCTCTGCGTAATAGAGTTTTGACCGTATTAATGGAAATACCCAAGTGATTGGCTACTTGCTGGTACTTTTCCTTTTTGTAGAAGATGGCTTTTACAATCTCACGGGTTTGTGGGGGCATATTTTCTATGTCCTGTCTGATTTGTGAGAAGATTTTTTCATTGAATTCGGAGTATGTCTCATTTTCAATTGCAATATTATGCAGGTCTGCAC
>RCNI01000726.1_pt1 | contig 19553 bp, 11 predicted proteins | sample 2041151 | NCBI WGS metagenome assembly RCNI01 (sample SAMN09708214, study PRJNA481090) | feces metagenome | isolation source: feces | place: Antarctica: Albino Rookery | reverse complement strand
CTTTGGCTCACCAGTGGTCACTGGGATCACTACCGTGAGAACATGTACTTCACCGAGATCGATGAAGAGCCATTTGCAGTAAAGCCAATGAACTGCCCAGGTGGCGTTCTTGTATACAAGTCACGCCCACACAGCTATCGTGAGTTCCCAATTCGCCTTGCTGAGTTTGGTGTTGTACACCGCCATGAGCTTCGTGGTGCTTTGCATGGTTTGTTCCGTGTTCGTTGCTTTACTCAGGATGATGCTCACTTGTGGGTACTTCCAGAGCAGATTACACAGGAAGTTTCTGGCGTCATCGATATGATTTCTCGTATCTACGATCAGTTTGGCTTTAACTACCACATCGAGCTCTCTACTCGTCCTGAAGACTCCATGGGAACCGATGAGGAGTGGGATAACGCAATTAACGGCCTTAAGACCGCTCTTGAAGCTCGCAACATTGATTATGTAATCAATGAGGGCGACGGTGCATTCTATGGTCCTAAGATTGACTTCCACTTGACCGATTGCTTGGGTCGTACTTGGCAGTGTGGAACCATTCAGCTTGACTTCCAGATGCCTCAGAACTTCGATGCTACCTATACTGCAGCAGACAACACCGAGAAGCGTCCTATTATGATTCACCGTGCATGCTACGGCTCCATCGAGCGTTTCTTGGGTATCTTGACCGAGCACTATGCTGGAAACTATCCATGCTGGTTGGCTCCTGTTCAGGTTAAGGTTCTCCCTGTATCTGAGAAGAGTATGGACTATGCTCGTGAGGTTGTAGCTAAGCTCAACGCAGCTGGCATCCGTGTTGTACTCGACGAGCGTGACGAGAAGATCGGCTACAAGATTCGTGAAGCTCGTGCAGTTGATCGCGTTCCTTACATGCTCATTTTGGGTGAGAAGGAAATTGAAAACGGAAATATTTCCGTACGTAATCGTGCAAATGAGACAGTACAGGCAGAGCTCGATCAGTTCATCGCTGATGTTCTAGCTGAAATTGAATCTCGTGCGTAAGCATGATATAAACTTGATTTAATTTAAGAAACCGCTCTCAAATGAGGGCGGTTTTCTTGTTTTAACTCGGATTTAAAAACCCTCGACAAGATATACATAACTAAAAATATTGTATTGAGAAAAGAATTTATGTGGGTATATGTATAAAGTGACTGAATTTGTCTCATATACCGCATTTTAATTAATCATTAAACGTTATTACAACATCGTTAACCAGGGAGTTTTGTATAAAAATATGCCTAAAAGTATGCTAAAGTAAATAGTGATTGATTTTCATTTTTTTTTGTTCTAATTGATATGTATATCTCTATCAATGAGGGATATACACCTTGTAGTAATACAGGGAACATGTAATGGCAATAATACAAATTTCTATATAAATTTCTACAGAAGGAGCGTTATGAAAAAACACACTTCAAAGCCAGCAATGCTTGGCAAGTGTACAGCATCAGCTGCACTTTTGGCGGCTATGCTCAGCACTACAGGTCCTGTTTTTGCTTTCGCAGAAGAGGCTCCAAAGGCAAACCCTACCGACGACAAGAAAACAGATAGCGTAGTTGTTGCTGATACAGCTGCTCCTAAGACTCGTGAAGAGGCTCAGGCAAAGCTTGATGCTGATACTAAGGATCTTGAGGAGAAAACCAAGGTTAACGACGAGGCTCAGAAGGCACTCGAGACTGCAAAGACTGAGGTTGAGACAAATACTTCTGAGAGCGAGAAGGCTCTTGAAGCTGCAAAGACTGCAGTCGAAACTGCTAAGGCAGATTCTGTAAAGGCAGCTGAAGAGGCAGCTAAGGCTGTTGAGACCGCTGAGGCAGACAAGACTGCCAAGGATGCAGACCTCAAAACCAAGACCGATGCTGTAGCTCCACTTGAGACTGTAAAGACTGAAGCTGAAGCTAAGTTCAACGAGGAAAAACAGAAGGCTACTGAAGCTGGTAAGTCCCTCGAGCAGCTTGAAGAGGCAAAGACCGCAGCTGAAGCTGCTAAGACTGAAGCTACTGCTAAGGCTGAAGAGTTTGAAGCTGCAAAGGCAAAGAAGGAATCTGCTCAGACAGAACTTACTGAGGCTGAGGCTGCAAAGACTGCAGCTGATGAGGCAAAGACTGCAGCTGACGCAGCAAAGACTGCAGCTGACGAGGCAAAGACTGCAGCTGATGCTAAGCTTGCTGAGGCAACTGAGGCACTCGACACCCTTATGACATCAGAGGCTGGTCAGAAGCTTTCTGAGGCAGAAATCGCAAAAGAAGCTGCTCAGAAGAAATTTGATGCTGCTGTGGCTGACTTGGCCGATAAGACTGCAAAGTTAGAAGAAGCAACTGCAGCACTTACTGCAGCTGAGCAGGCAAAGACAGCAGCTGAGCAGGCAAAGACTACTGCAGAGACTGAGATTCTGACAGCAGAGCAGACCATCGAGGCTCTCAACGAAGATAAGGCCGAGAAGCAGTCTGAGGTAAAGCGTCTTGAAACAAGTGTTGCTAACGCTACTGAGGCTAAGGATGCAGCTCAGGCTGAAAAGGACGCAGCTGCAAAAGTTGTAGAAGAAAAAGAAGCAGCTGTAGCTGATGCACAAGCTGAGGTAGTAAAGGCACAGACCGCACTTGATGAGGCAAAGAAGCAGGGTGGTTCTGTTGTAACAGACACCGAGAAGCTTAAAGAAGGTGCCTTTGCATTCTTCAAGGATATTGCTGAAAAGGGCGGAGAAGATGCAGCAGACGCTGCTCAGGCACTTAGGATTTTGAATGGTGTAGACCACCATGAAAATGTTCAAAAGGGTAATCCTTTGAGTGCTTCTGCATTCGAAAATGTTTTAGAGTCCCTCAACTTCATTGATGAGGGTAATAAGATCCGTAAAGAGCAGGAAGGCATTAAGGAGCTTAAGGTATCCCATACACTCATGGCTCTTGCTATCGTTCACGCTGACACTGTTAGCACTATGCTAGGTCATCCTGATTCACGTGCTTTCGGAACTTACTATAATGGTGAAAATCTTGCATGGGGCACAGAAACTCCTGAAAAAGCATATAAGGGTTGGTATTACGACGAAAAGGAAATTTTCGATAAGTGCAGCGGCAAAGTACCTGGCATTCCAGCAGAATTCGATCCTTCTAATCATAAAGATCAGATTAGATGGTATAAAGAAATCAGTAAATATCAGCAATCTCCTAATGGTGAAGAGAAGAATGGTGAACGTGTAGGACACTACGAAGCCTTGGCTGACAAAAACCTTTATCAATTTGAAGATAAGTCATTTACGTACATCACTTATGATGCAACTGGATTTGGACTTAGTAAGCTAAATCCGACTGCACCTCAACTTCAGCCTACTGAGGATGGGCGTGATCATTACCCTCACTTCTGGCTTGCTCAGGAATTTGCATCAAGTTTCATTACTACTGGAGGTGGTTACACAGAGAATAAGATTGGCACCGAGCCTTTTGCACCATATCACCTCTATACCACAGCTGAGTATCGCAAGCTTTTGAACGACTGGAAGGCTGGTCTTAATACTGAGGGTCCAGCTGCAGATGTAACTGCTGAGACTAATGCTCTCGAGACTGCTAAGCAGAACCTTCAGATTGCAGAGGGCAACCTTGCTACAGCTAAGGAAACCCTTGACCAGAAGGATGGCGTTCTCAGTGAAAAGACTTTGGCTTTGACTCAGACTCAGGAAGAGAAGACTGCAGCTGATAATGAGCTTGCTAAGGTAACTCAGAAGATTGCTGATACCACTACAAAGAAGGGTGAGCTTGAAGCATCTCTTCCAGACCTTACTAATGCAATTACTGCTAAGACTCAGGATGTAACAGAGGCACAGACCACTAAGCAGAATGCACAGCAGGCTGTTGATACCGCTACTACTACAAAGACTACTGCAGAGTCTGAACTCGAAACCAAGAAGGAAGCTCTTAAGAGAGTTGAGACCGAAAATGCAGATTTCGTAGAACAGAAGAAACAGGCTGAAGAAACTAAGGCAACTGCAGCAAATAAGGTAACAACAGCAGATGAAGAGGCAACTAAGGCAGCTGAAGCTGCAACTAAAGCAGATGCTGCTGTGGTTGAAGCTACTAAGGTAGTAGGTGAAAAGACTGCTGCAAAGACAGATGCTGAGAGCAAATTCACCGCTGCTGATACTGCAAAGACAACTGCAGAAAATGATGCCACTGCAAAGCAAACTGACTATGAGACGCTCGAGAAAGATCTCGCAGCTCTTATTGATGCTACAAAGAAGCTTGATGAGGCTACAAAGAATCTTGACGCTGCAAAGGCTGCAAAGGATGAGGCTCAGAAGGCTGCAGATGATGCTCAGACTGCACTTGACGATGCAAAGACCGCAAAGACCCAGGCAGATGCTCGTAAGGAACTTTTGGCTCCAGTAGTATTTAACGGTGTTGATACTGAGGCAACAGGAGATGCTGCTCTTGACGCATTGATTAAGGCAGCTAAGGATGCTAATGCTAAGTTGTTTGCATCTAAGGCAAGTCTTGTGGCTGCTCAGAAAGCAGCTGACGCTGCCGCTCAGGCACACAAGGATGCAGTAGCTAAGGTTGCTCAGGACCAGGTTGTAGTAAACACCTTCTCCTTAAAGATCACTGAAGGTGACTCACAGAAGGAGTTTGCAGGAGAGCCAATTTCCTTCCGCATTGACCGCGATCCTGCTGGATTCAGCAGTGTCAAGATCGATGGAAAGACTATCGATTCTTCTAACTACACTGTAGCTGCAGGCTCTACTGTGGTTACCCTTAAGGAAAGCTACACTAAGGGTCTTTCTGAGGGATGGCATGACTTTGAGGCTGTTTACGACAATGGCGCATTTGCTAAGTCTAAGTTTATGGTTCTTTCCAAATCTGCTCTTCCTAAGCAAGATGTAAATGCTGGAGGCACCACTGCTGGAGGATCTTCTACTTCAGCTACCAGCACAACAGGCACAAGCACTGCTACAACTACCACTCCAGCTGTTGTAGAGCAGGGTACTCAGGCTGCTGAGGATAAGGCTACCCAGACTTCTTCTGAGGTTGTAAAGCCAGGCACTGTTGCAACTGAGGCTAAGGCAGCTAAGCACGCAGCTACTCCAAAGACTGCTGATGCAGGCTTCATGGCATCTGCTGCAGCTGCAGTTATGGGAGTATTCTCCCTTGGTTCTGCTAAGCGCACCCGCAAGCAGGCTAAGCACTTCAAAAACTAATAGCTAGCACAAGCTCAATTTTTAGAGAACGTGTGATCTAGAAAACCCGGTCGAACCACTTGGTTTGACCGGGTTTTTTCTATTCTTGGGGTTGCTGCTTCATCGAAATAAGCTGAAGCTAAAGGCTTTTGTGACTCTGTATCGCTTTATAAAATCTCCATATTGTATAAGTTATATATGGCTAACATATATGTCCAGGTAATCATTTACAAAACCAAAGTGTCTTATTTTAGGCAATTTATAATAAGGGGTAATGGGCTCTCTAGAGAGATTTATAGAACTATTACTAGTGAAAATAATGTAGTTCTATGCTAAAGTTTGCTCTGACTTACTTTATTCGATTCTTGTGTTAATTCAATTTTGTAGATATTGCTCTCAAGTGTTTTACTTGGCAAGTATGAAATTGATTAATTATTCAGAATCTTATATTTATGAGAAAAGGAGCGTTATGAAAAGACATACTTCAACTCCTGGTACCCAAGGAGTCTCTGTTGCATCGGCGGCGCTTTTAGCTGCAGTGCTAGCTACTACAGGGCCTACTTATGCCTATGCGGAAGAAACAGCATCACCTACCAATGAGACAGGTAGTGCTGATAATGTAGTTGCAGAAAAGGAAGTAACAACTCCTAAAACTCGCGATGAAGCACAAAACCAGCTCAACGCTGATATTAAAGACCTTGATGCAAAATCGAAGGAAAAAGATGAAGCAGCAAAGTCTGTTGAGGCAGCACAAGCAGATTTTGATGCTAAGACAACTGAAAGCAAAACCGCTCTCGATGAAGCAAAGAGCGCATTTGAAGTTGTAAAGGCTGAGGGTGCTAAACAGGTAGATCTTGCTGCTCAGAAGGTCGAGGATGCAAAGGCATCCAAGGCCGAGAAGGAAGCTGATCTCAGTGCTAAAACCGATGCTATCGCACCTCTTGAAGAGGTGAAAGAGGTAGCTGAAGCTAAGTTTAACGAGGAGAAGTCCAAAGCTGAGGAACAGGGTCTTTCTTTAGAAAAGCTCGAAGCTGCAAAATCTGAACTTGATGCAGCTAAGGCCCTCCTTGATCAGAAGACTACTGCTGTACAGAATGCACAAACGACAAGGCAGGCAGCAGCTGATGCACTTGAACAAGCGAATAATGCGCAAGTTGCAGCTGAGACTGCTAAGCACAAGGCAGAGGAGGATAAGGCTGCTGCAGAGGCTTCTTTGCAAGAGGCAAATGCAAAGCTAACAGAAGCTACTGAAGCACTTGAAGCACTCCAAACATCTGAAACAGAGCAGACTCTCCAAGATGCTCAGGAACTTAAGACTCAAGCAGAGCAAGCTCTCGCTGCTGCTCAAAGCGACCTGGAAGCAAAGAATGCTATCCTTGCAACCAAGACAGCTGATCTTGAAACAGCTGAGCAGGCAAAAGCTGCGGCTGTACAGGCTAAGGCTGATGCAGATGCATCTCTTGAACAGGCAAAAAGCGATCTTCAGACCGCAAAGAATACAGTTGTCGCAAAGCAAACAGCTTATGATGCTTTCACAGACCCTATAACTCAGGCAACAGGCGCAAAGGCTACTGCTGAGACCGAGAAGACTCAGGCGCAAGAAGATGTAGCTGAGAAGCAAAAGGCTGTAGAGACTGCTCAAGGTGAAGTAGATGCAGCTCGCACCGCTCTTGAAGAGGCTCAAAAGCTCGCAGAAGGAGCTGCTGACAACTCCGCAAAGCTTCTGGAAGGTGCATTCGCATACTTCGAGCATGTAGTTGAGCAGGGCGGGGAAGATGCAGAAGATGCGGCTCAGGCTCTTAAGATCCTCAAGGAATCTCCTCTTCACGAAGCTGTACAAAAAGGGAATCCTCTGAGTGCTACCGCTGTTGAGAATATGCTTAAGGCGCTTGAGTTTATTGACAGAAGCAACGAACTTCGTGCCGGTGAAATTGAAGATCCCGATCTTAAGGTATCTCATACGCTTATGGCATTGGCTATGGTTAAGGCTGACTGGGCTGCAACTCACACCGATTCTTCCAATGAGAACTTTGGAGCATATTACAATGGTGAGAATGTAAGCAAGGGCGGTGAGGATCCTTTCTCTTGGTTTGATAATGAGAAAAATATCGTTAATGTGGCCACTCTTACTGAAGGCCTCGATCTTGATAACCCTGCAATTTATGAAGGATGGGCTGAGAGTGTAGCGCAAGGTCAGGAGGGTCATGAGCACCCATTGACCAATCGAGATAGGGTACACCGCTACGTTACCCTCACGAATCTCGATGTTCACAATACAGGCTCTAAACTTGAATCTTTGTATTTCGATGGAACAGGATTTGGAGTAAGTAAGCTCAACCCAGAAAATCAGCCAACTTATGTTCAAGATTTTGCAACTGACCCACTGGTAAAAGGACAGGGTAGCTCTGATGCTGCGATTGCCGGAGAGCAGCCAAAACCATTGCATCTGATGACCTCTGAGGAGTATCGTACTGCCTTGAATGCATGGAAAGATTCTCTTCAGGCGGGAAGTTCAAGCGATGTTGAAGCTAAACGAGCAGCCCTTACTGCGGCTAATGAAAGGTTAGAGGCCGCAAAAACAAATCATAGGGCCGCTCAGCAGATCTTGGAGCAAAAGGAAGCTGCGCTTGCAGATAAAACCTCTAAGCTTGAAGAGCTTGAACGTCAGCAGGCGAATGCTCTAGAGGAACTCAATGCTGCTAAGCAAACCGAGACTGAGACTCAGGCTAATCACGATACTCTTGAAGGCTCAATTGGGGGGCTTGAAACTGCTGTAGTCGATAAGACACGTGAGGCTCAAGAGGCTCAGGATGCAAAAGATACAGCTCAGCGTGACGTTGAAGATGCTGAAGGTGTAAAGACCACTGCTGAAGGCGATCTTGAGACAAAGACTCGAGCTTTCAATGAGGCAAAGACCGCACACGATCAGTATCTCGAGCAAAAGAAGCAGGCAGAAGTGGCAAAAGTAAAAGCTGAGACTGATGTTCTTGCTAAGACAGATGCTGTTTCTCAGGCTGAGGAGGCTGTGCGCCAAGCACAAGCAGATCTCGATAATGCAATTGCTGAGGTAGGCACCAAGACAAATGATAAGGACGCTGCAGATACTGCTTTGATTGCTGCAGAGGGTGAGAAGACCACAGCTGCTGCTGATGTAGAAACGAAACAAACTGTCTACGATACAATGAAGAGAGATCTTACGGCTCTCATCGAGTCAAAGAGTAACTTAGACAAGGCAGTTAAAAATCTTTCTGATGCTAAAGCAGCTAAGACTGAAGCGCAAAATGCAGTTGATAAGGCACAATCTGACCTTGATGCTGCCGAAGCAGAAAATACCGCAGCTGAGACACGTAAGAATACCCTTGATGCTGTCGTTTTTGCTGGGTCTAAAACTCCTGTTGTCGGTGATACTAAGCTTGATGCCCTGGTAGATGCTCTCAAGCTTGCTGAAGCCAGCTTAGCTGCATCTCAAACAGCTCTCGATAATGCAAAGGCTGCGCTAGCTGCAGCTGAGCGTGTTCACAAGGATGCAATTGCTAAAGTTGCTCTTGATCGAGTTATTTTGGACTCCTTTACTCTGAAGGTTCTAGATGGAGATGGACAGAAGGAATTTGCAGGAAATCCTGTTGTTTTCCGCATTAACCATGAGCCTGCTGGTTTCAGTGTTGTGAAGGTTGACGGCTCTGTCATCGATAAGTCTCACTATGAGGTGGCTGCGGGATCTACTGTTGTTACCATCAAGGGTTCCTATACTAAGGGCATGGCTGAAGGACCTCACACATTTGAAGCAATTTATGAGAACGGTGCTTTTGCTAATGCTGGCTTTACAATCCTGATTAAACCTGCCGAAAAGCCAGTTCTACCTCCTACAGTAGATGTAGCAACATCTACAACTGAGGATAAGACTCCTACAGTTGTACTTGATAAAGCAACTCAGACAACTGAGGATAAGGCAACTCAAACCCATCATGTTTCTGAAGTTGTAAAGCCTGGTAAGGAGGCTGTATCTCCAAAGACCGCAAAGCACGCTGCAACACCTCAGACTTCAGACATGAGCTTTATGGCTTCTGCAACAGCTTCACTCATGGGAATGTTCTCTTTAGGTGTAGCTAAACGTACTCGCAAGGATGCGAAACATTTTAGAAAGTAATATAAGCTCCTATCTGGTTTGTACATTACATTAAACTTAACCCGTTCGACCTTGATGGTCGGACGGGTTTTATTACCTGCTATGATTGATATATTGGATTATTCCCCAGCAATTAATCAGTATCATTGTAAAGACGTATTTTGGATAGGAGATTGTATGTCACTCAAGGCTTGGAATGAGAGGGTGAGAGCTTCGCGTTCATGGGCTCTCAAGTCAGTATCTCTATCTGTATTAGAAGATGCTTTACATGCTCAGGTTCATACAGTTTCAGTTCTAGATGGATCTCCTCTCCGTTTAACAAATTTGAAAAATCTTCGTGGAAATATTTGCAATGATTCATACATCCTAGTGGATAACACCCTTCCTACATCCGGATTGTGTGCTCCAGGTCTCTTTGATGTTGATTTAATTCTTGAAACAATTGATTTTGAATCAGGAAGTGAAATATATCTAGTGGGCTTGGGAAAGAAGTCAACTATAAAAGGAGATGTGCTTAAATCTCTTATATCGTATTTGGATACAGCGTCATTGGAATTGAACGGAGAAGACCTTGAATCGAATCTTTCTGATTTAGAGGTCGAAGTCAAAGCCCAGTCTGAGAACGCTCGTGTTGTTTCAGAATTTCTATCATGCCATCCTTCTGTTAGCTTCGTTTCATATATTGGAAATAAGGAACACCCAGACTATCAAATGGCATCTCAGACCCTTAGGGGTGGTTTTACGGGTTATATTGAATTCATGCCACGTTGTGATTCATCAAAGATTGAAGCGTTTTGTGATGCCTTAGTTTCTAAAGACCTCGATGTCGAGATGGTAGCTATGTGTACGGGTAGCTCAGATGAATGTTTTATACGAATGAAGGTTTCATCTCAGAGTTCGATTGAGCAGATTGAGATCTTAGAACATGAACTATCTTCTTTTAAACAGGTGTAGCTATACAACAAAAGCCAGTGTTTCCACTGGCTTTTCTCCTACCTACAACGGCGGTAGGTTCTATATTCGAATTCAATTCCTTCATCTGTTTCAAGACGGCCTTCAATAGACGTTATGGTCCAGTCATCCATCTCATCGATGTTTGGGAAGGATGTATCTGCCTGAGGGGCGAGGATGTGATGGTATGTAATGAGACACTCATCGACCATATGAAGGGTCTCTTCCCATACGTCTTGTCCTCCTATAATCCAGATCTTCCTATCATGAATGGACGAAATGTATTCCTCAAGCTCACGCATACTGTGCAGGATTAGAACACCTTCGGGATTAAAAGCCTTATTGCGACTCAGAACTACATTGGTTCTGTTGGGAAGGGCAGTGTTGCCAGGAAGACTTTCAAAGGTTTTTCTGCCCATCACAACGATGTGATGGGATGTCAGGTCGCTAAATCTTTTTAAATCGTAAGAGTTGTTTACCAGAAGGTTTCCCTTATAGCCTACATGCCAGGCTTTGTCTGTTGCAGCTATTGCTATGAGTTTATTTGCCATCGATATCACTAGTATTTCTTGTTACTTGTTAAAATTTGAGTCAGGCTTTTGCCTGTCTCTTTGGTTATCTTTTCGATCTCTAGAGACATATTAAATGATTTCATGGAGCTGTCATTAGGGTCTTCATGTAGTGCTTTAAGGGCATCTAAAAGGATTTCATGTCGCTTTATGAGACTATCAGTTAAATCACCGAGTGCCTTCTGATCACTACTACTTAAATGAGTGGGAACAACAAGCTCCGCAAGTCCATTCTTTAGTTTATCAATCTCATTTTGGATCTCTGTGTAGGTGTCATCATGATTAGATGATCCATTATGGAGATCGAGATATATCAAATGTAGGACATTATCAGTATGGATATGATCGAGCTGCTGGAGATTCCAAACATACTCAGAAAGGTGTTTGTCCACTCCACTAAAGCTTTGTGCATCTACATAATCGTATGAGGATTTGTGGAAGCTGCCTATGAGGACATCGATCGGGTCAATCTTTACAGGACCTTTTGGCTGAGCCAGAAAAGAAAGGGGCCCCAGGCCCAAATCATTTGCATTTGGTGCTTTTTGGTCAGATTGCGGGTTCCTATCGCTCCTGTTTTGAGGTACTCGGCTATCCAATAGATCAACGACATCGATTGATGCTCCTGTTATCTTATCTAGATATGATTGTAGAACGATTGCGGATGCTCCATTTGCAAAGCAAATCGCAAAGGCTATGACTATAAAGACGTTTCTTTTAGGATCGTGAGTAAAAGGCTTCTTTTGCTCATCATCTCTTTTACCTTGGTCTTTATTATTTTCGTTATGTATATCTAACATAGGAATTCTTTCTGATTATGGTATGTATCCTAAGTATGACACGTTAGGTGAAGAGGGGTTATAGCTTATAAAATACCCATAGTATAATTAATACGCTAAGTATCGTAAGCTTGGTATATATACTGCTTTTGATAGGTACAATGATACCTATGAGCTATTCATAACTTCAATCACATATTTAAAGGAGGTGTTTATGAGAATTAATGCATGTGCTCCAACTTTAGCTCTTGAGCTTAGCTCTGATGCTGAAGCTCAAGTCATCCATCAAGTAGGTCTTCCAGAAAATCCTTATGCAACTCAAACTTCTCAGGCACTTCGTCGCACTAAAGATCTGCGCACAACAGATAGTCTCAGGCGTCCAGCCTTCCTGCGCGATATCGAAAAGATTATGCACATCCCACCATACAATCGTCTTGCAGGTAAAACTCAGGTATTTTCTTTTCATGACAATGACGATCTTACTCGTCGAGGATTGCATGTGCAGCTCGTAAGTCGAGTTGCTCGAGATATAGGACGTGCTCTTGGCTTGAATCTCGATCTCATTGAAGCAATGGCCTTAGGTCATGATATAGGACACACTCCTTTTGGGCATGCAGGAGAGCGCTACCTCAACGAAATTTATCATAGATCTACAGGTCAATATTTCATGCATAACGTACAGAGTGTGCGTGTATTAGACATTCTATATGGTAGAAATCTAACTCTTCAGACCCTTGATGGAATCATCTGTCATAACGGCGAATTTGAACAGCAGAAATTCAGGACAAGTAGCCTCTCTAGTTTTGAACAGTTTGATTCAATTGTTAAAGGATGCTGGGAGGGAGGATACTCCGAGGTAAAGAAGCTCGCTCCTATGACCCTCGAAGGCTGTGTTGTACGTATTTCAGACATTATTGCCTATGTGGGAAAAGATCGCCAAGATGCAATTAAAGCCGGACTTTGTACGGAAGAATCCTTCGATGATGGATTAGGAGGTCAGTATAACTCCTGGGCATTGGCTGCTTTTACTACGGATGTAATCGAAAACAGTTTAGGTAAAAACTCAATTGAAATGAGCAATGAGGGATTCCAAGAGCTCCGTCGAGCAAAGAGGGAGAACTTCGATAAGATTTATATGCGTGAAGAGGTAAATGGAATCTGCTCTAATTCAATCAAGAATCTCTTTGGAATGCTCTATGAACATCAATTGGAAATGCTCAAGCAAGGAGACGAGAAGGCTGCTATCTTTAAGCATCATATTCAACCAGTCGAAACGCAATTGTCTTTCTACGATAAGCAATATGACTGGGAGAGTAACCTCGACCTCTGTGTTGTCGACTTCATCTCAAGCATGACCGATAAATACTTTATGGGTATGTGTACTAAGCTTTTCCGTGATTCAGAAGAGCTCTTCCCTTATCGAGGCTATTTCGATAAGGTTCCCTACAACCTCCTATAGGTATGCAAAAGGCCACTACCTTGTAGTGGCCTTTCTTTATAAAGATTTTAAGCAAAAGCTAGCAAGGCAAATATTGCAACGATAATTCCAACAAGGGATTCTCCTCCCAATACACCTGATGCTATTGCCTGATTGCGTTCATTAACCTCATCTATCTGCTCTTGAGGCTGAGATGCATATATCTTATCGCTCACAAGCTTGATTACGGCTCCGATAAAAGCACCTGAGGAGATATAGAAAGGCAAATAAATTCCAAGCCCTAAGGTCATTACAGGTAGTTTCATAATTGATAGTACAGCACCGAGGATGATTCCCACCACAAACGCTGTCTGATGAGGAATTCCTCCAGCCATGGTAGCAACAACGGATGCCTGGGCAGCTACAAAGTCGGCATCAAATCCAAATGACTGAGCTCCATATGCTTCAAACAGGACTACAAGCATGATGCTTGCACAAATCGCACCTGCGTAACCACCGATTACCATACCTGCAAATTGGCTATACGGATTGGTCTTTAATACATCTCCCGCTTTAAGATCACACATAACATCACCGCAGATACCGCAGCTTACAGCTACTATTCCTGCAAGCAGGAAGAGGGTTTTGGTATCGGTTTGCGAAAAGAGAATCTGGACAAGAAGCAAAACCATTACACCGAAGATCTCCATTGGGTTAATGCCTGTGGTTCCGGTGAGATAGGCCGCAAGCCATATGCAAAACCAAGTTGCAGCGACGAAGATTACACTTGCAAGAGGACTAAGACCAAGGTAAATGCTGAGAGCAGATGCTACAAGAGCTGAAATGATTCCTACATAGGACTTCTTGCAGTACATAGCATGAGGATCGTGGATATCTTTATGTGTATCCTTGTTTCCTGTCTTGGATGGAAGGTGTGTCAGCAGGTTGGAGATGATAACTCCCGCTCCAACTCCTAGCATTACGCCCAGGCCCAGGCTCATGCGGATATTATTTGCCGTTTCGAAATCTAGGAGCCCAAGGGCCGGTGCTCCCCAAGCGATGACAATGTTTCCAATGACAGCACCTGCAAACCATACAAATGCCATCGTGGTTCCAATGATGTATCCCAATGAGCAAATCATTGGGGAGTTGAAGACTCCAAACCCAATACCTGGAAATATGCTCTGTGTCATAAATACCTGTGGCATCCATCCAAGGATATCTCTCATGGTGGCCCATAAGGCTGCAAATCCCATTCCTCCAAAGAGGGCTTTTCCAGATTTTCCAGCATTATCCTGAGTTGCTTTGAGCGTATCTGCTGCAGAAAGTCCAATAGGATAGGTGAGCTTTTTCCTTCGAATGAAGTATGCTTGAAATACAGCACAAGCAATAAGACCTAAGGTAGTTCCGCTCAGTGATACAAAGAGGACTTGAGACAAGGTAATGGTTTGCGTGGGATCGGAAATCCAAAGAGCTGGAATAGTAAAAGCGAGTCCTCCTGCAACCATGGCTCCTGCACTCATAGCAGCATGGGTTACATTGACCTCGTGGATATCTTTAGATCCTAGAGCCTTGAGCGATAGCGCACTTACAAGTACGGCAAAGACAATAGGCCAGGGTAGTGCACCCATCTTTAAAGCGATAAAAAGTGAACTTGCACTTAAAACTACGCTTCCTAAAACTCCCAGGATAATAGAGCGAAGGGTAAGGGAAGGGAAGCGACCATGTTGTGTAGACATCGATTGCGCATCCTTTGGTAGAAGGTACCGAAACGTCGTATATTATAATTCAAAGTAAACTTAAAACAACATTCTTACATTGTCCTTTAGGATAAGATTTCTAGTTATCTGTCATCTTTAAAGACAGATTTGTAACCACAAGGCAAATGAGCCCAAGTACAAAAGCGTGTATATATGAAAGATTTATTTAGCACCTTCGAAGCACAAACGAGGATGGAAAATGCTCCTCTTGCCGTTCGTATGAGGCCTCGCTATCTGCATGAGTTTGCAGGTCAAAAGCAGGCAGTCGGAGAGGGTTCATGGCTGAAGAAGGCGATCGAGCACGATGTGCTTTCGAGTGTCATCTTCTATGGACCTGCAGGTACAGGAAAAACCACACTCTCTCGCATTATTGCCCATACTACGGAAAGTGAATTCGTAGAGGTGTCAGCAGTCAGCGGTACAGTAAAAGACCTGAGGCAAGAGATCTCTCGTGCTGAGTCTAGGCTTTTGAGTGAGGGTAGAAAGACAATCCTATTCGTCGATGAGATTCATCGTTTCTCAAAAAGCCAGCAAGATGCACTTTTGCACGCGGTTGAAGATCGCATCGTAATCCTCATTGGAGCTACTACTGAAAACCCGTTCTTCGAGGTAAATCAAGCACTTCTCTCTCGCTCTCGTGTCGTTGAGCTTAAGCCTTTGGACCAGGAGTATATCAAAGACGTCATCAAGCGTGCGCTCGTGGCACCTCAGGGATTAGCGGGAAGGTTCACACTTTCAGATGAAGCGCTCGAGGCGCTTGTGCGTATGAGTGGAGGAGATGCACGCAGTGCTTTGACAATGCTTGAGCTTGCGAGTCAAATGGCTACTCCTTCAAGTGATCCGGGAGATGAGCCTCTTACCATCACTTTAGATGACGTCGAGGAGGCAAGCCCATCCCCTCATTTGGCCTATGACAAAAACGGTGACATGCACTACGACATCATCTCTGCTTTTATTAAATCTATGAGAGGCGGAGACCCTGATGCAAGCGTTTATTGGCTTGCACGCATGCTTTCTGCAGGAGAAGATCCTAAGTTTATCGCAAGACGTATCTTCATCCTTGCATCTGAAGATATCGGCAATGCAGACCCTCAGGCTTTGCTTGTAGCTGAAGCTGCTTTCAAGGCAACCGAGGTCATCGGAATGCCTGAGTGCAGAATCAACCTTGCTCAAGCTGCTGTGTATATGGCTTTGGCTCCTAAATCAAATGCGAGCTATGTTGCGATTAATCAGGCAATGGGTGAGGTTAGGTCTTCTGGAAACCTTGCAGTGCCTCAGCCACTTCGAGATCGCCATAGGCCAGGTGCCGATGAGTATGAGCCATATCTCTATCCTCATGAGTATCCAGCAGGCTGGGTTTCCCAGCAATATATGCCTGATGAGTTAAAGGGTACGCATTTTTATGCCCCAGGACAGAGAGGATGGGAGCGCTGGAGACTTGAAGCTGTTGAGTCAGATCGAAAGCATCTCACATAAAGTTTGAAATTTCTTCGAATGGGGTTTAGGGGTTATCGTTTGTTGGTATACCTTGTTTCATGAGCATAGAGTCGATATGGATATCGATTTATAAGAGCACTTGTGTCCCTTTTGGAGTATCATTAAATTAAATAAAAGTATAAGTTACTGGAGGGAAGCTATGAATTCCATCTCACCTATCCAAATCGCTCTCATCGTCTTGATTGTAGCCGGTGTATGGGCTCTCGTAGAGCTTGCTTTGACCTTGAAGACATCTCGCAAGAAGATTAATGATGTTTCTCAAGGTGTAGAGGAGACACTCGATGAGATTAAGCCAATCATCTCAAAGCTTGATGGCGTTGTAGATGAGCTTGAGCCTGCAGCTAAGGAGCTTCCTATTCTTATGGAGAAGGCATCTGTTGCAACTGACGCTTTGACTGTAGACCTCATGCAGGTAGATACCATCCTCAACGATGTTTCTAGTGTCACAGGAGCTGCATCAGGTGTTACTAATGGAGTATCCAAAGCAGCAGGAACTGCAGTTAGTGCAGCTTCAAGCCTTATTGGAAAAGCAGCTAAGACTGTGGAAAACAAGCTTGGCCTTGGCGCTGACGCAAGCGTTGCAGCTCTTGAAGAGCCTGTTTCACAAGAGGCTCCTGTAGCTGAGCCACAGCCACAGAGCACTGAGTATTTCACTTATCCATCTGAGGATACAGAGTAAATCTAGCCAAATAAGATAATTCAAACGAGGTTATCGATGAGTGTAGAAACAATTTCTTTGAGTCTCCCTACATACTCAAGCTACGCGCATTCTGTTCGAATGACTGCAGCGAGTGTGGGTGTAGTTGCTCAGATGAGTATTGATGAGGTTGAGGATGTCAAGATGGCAGCGGAGGAAGGTTTCATCCTTTCCTGCTTGTCAGGAGCTGATACCTGCAACATATCTTTCGAGGTAGAGGAATCTGCTCTTGCGATGACCTTTACTTTGGGAGAGAAAAACATCGAGGAGTTCGAAGAGTTTGTATATGCAGACATGCTCTTGCAGTCACTCTGTCAGGTATACGATCGAGATGATAAATCTGTTTACGTAAAGATCGTTAAATTACAGGATGTAGTATATGGCGACTAGATCTTCTTCACGTAAGACTGGATCTAAGAACACTGCCTTCAATAAGCACAAAACACGCGAATTATTCTATCGCTATAAGAAAAATGGAGATCTCGAAGCTCGCAGGGAAATAATCGAAAGTCATCTAAACCTTGTAAGGTTTCTGGCGAATAAGTTTAAAAATCGAGGCGAGTCTCTCGAAGATCTCATCCAGGTAGGAAATGTTGCGCTTATTAAAGCTGTTGATCGTTATGATCCGGACTTGGGTCATGAGTTTACAACCTATGCGACCCCTACAATTATTGGTGAAATAAAACGCTATTTTAGAGATAAGGGTTGGAGCGTTCGCGTTCCTCGTAGACTTCAGGAGCTTTCGGCAAAGATTAACCGAGTAACCGAAGAGCTTGTCTTGGAGCTTCAGAGAAATCCTTCCGTTGACGAGATTGCCCAAAAGCTCAATGTAACTCCTGAAGAGGTGCTCGAAGCCATGGAGTCATCTGCAGCTTATAATTCTGTGAGCTTAGAGTCATCTCCTGATGATGACGAGGGATCAGGACTTGCTCAGATCGATAAGATGCCATCGTATGACAAAGACCTCTTACTTGCCGACGATCGCTTAGATCTTCAGGAAGGATTAAAGGAATTTACAGATAGGGAACGTGAGATCATCAAACTTCGTTTCGTAGATGACCTAACTCAGATAGAAATTGCCGAGAAGCTCGGTATCTCTCAGGTTCAGGTCTCGAGGCTCTTGCGCAAGATGATGAAGAAGCTTCAGCAAAAGATCCAACCACATTATGACAATGATTAGGGATTTGGATGTATCGAATAGAATTCCACATACAAATTCACTTTTAGGTTAACTATTTATATGTTGCTCACCTGTGCTTTGCATGGGTGAGCACTACGCTATTTAAAGGAGGGGATATGAGTAAGGAAGATACTATGACTCAGGAGAAAGAAGAGCTGAAAGCTCAGTTCTTAAAGGAGCAAAAGCTCGATGCAGCGCGTCTTCTGGCTTTTAAGTCCTGGGGATTTATTGGCTGTGCTGTTCTGTTTTTCTTGGTGGTTAAGGTATTGGGAACCATTTCAGATGCAGTTAATCTGCTTTGCGTAGGTCTTCTGATTGGTTTTGTATGTAGTCCTGCTACTAACTACCTCAGTTCTAAGGGTGTAAACAGAAGCCTTTCAGCATTTCTTTCACTCTTGCTGGTATTCTTTGTAATCTTCCTCATAGGAAACATCATCCTTCCATCATTTGTATCTCAGATAATGGGTCTGGCGAAAAGGATTCCTGAATATAGTTCGGAGCTGCAAGGTAGGTTTACGACCTTTATGACTACCTACGGAACATCCGATCAGCAAATGCAGCAGACCATATTTGACCTGGTCAATCGTTTCTCGGCTCACTTGAGCTCTTATGCTGAGAGTTTGGTGCTCTCGCTGTCTTCGGGTGTTTTGACCAACCTCTTGGGCACGATCAACTTCCTTGTCATCGTTGCTTTGGGTATGGTTTTGGGCTATTGGTTTGCCCGCGATTATCCTGTCATCATTCGTGAGTTTGGAGTCATTGCAGGTCCTGCTCATAAGGAAGATGTCACCTTGCTTTTGGCTATTATGAGCCGAAGCATGGGTGGCTATATGAGGGGCGTTTTCATCATGAGTATCATCGATGGCTCCCTGTCCTTCCTCGGCTTTTGGATGATTGGACATCCTTATGCTGGCTTGATGGGAGCGATCATTGGTCTTCTGCATCCAATTCCTGTTGTTGGCCCTTGGGTCTCCAGCGGATTTGCAGCTCTCGTAGCGCTCTTTACCAGTCCAATCTTGGCTCTTGAAACCATTATCGTTGTCGTAATTGTTCAAAACATTACCGACAACCTCATCAGTCCTATCGTTATGCAGTCAGCCGTTAAGGTACACCCAGTTCTTTCCCTCGTCGCAATCGCAATTGGTGCAAATATTGGTGGAGTTTTGGGAATGACCTTATCGATTCCTCTTTCCGCTGCTATCAAGGGTGTATTCGTTTATTACTTCGAAAAGCGTACAGGTAGACAGCTTGTGTCTGACAAGGGAGCACTCTTCAAGTCAACCGCCTTCGTGGACGTACAAGGAAAGCCAATTCCATCCATGGATGCACTCGATGATGCACACTTCTTCGACCATAGCCGCTTGGTAGACGATAATGATATTGAGATTGAAAAACCATTGGAAACCGAGGTCT
>RCNI01000817.1_pt1 | contig 19563 bp, 13 predicted proteins | sample 2041151 | NCBI WGS metagenome assembly RCNI01 (sample SAMN09708214, study PRJNA481090) | feces metagenome | isolation source: feces | place: Antarctica: Albino Rookery | reverse complement strand
TCCTACAATTAAATCACAGTAAACGGAGAAAGGAAGAAGAAATGATTGCAAGAGGATTTGCAATGCTCGGTATTAACAAGACCGGCTGGGTCGAGAAGGAAATTTTGCCATGTGGCCCTCTCGATGCTATTGTAACACCAATCGCGGTGTCTCCATGTAGCTCTGATATTCACACTGTATACGAGGGTGCTATCGGAGATCGTAAAGACCTTATTTTGGGTCATGAGGCTGTTGGTGAGGTCGTACAGGTAGGAGAGCTCGTACGTGACTTCAAACCAGGTGACCGTGTAATCGTGCCTGCTATTACTCCTGATTGGGGTAGTCTTGAGGCGCAGGCAGGATTCTCTATGCATTCAGGCGGAATGCTCCAGGGTTGGAAGTTCTCCAATCACAAAGATGGAGTATTTGCTAACTACTTCCACGTAAATGAAGCAGACGCTAACCTCGCACTCCTTCCTGAGGGAATGGATCCTGAGGCTGCCGTTATGTTCTGCGATATGGTTCCTACTGGTTTCCATGGAGCTGAACTTGCTGACATCCAGTATGGCGATAGTGTTTGCGTTATTGGAATTGGACCTGTAGGTCTTATGAGCGTTGCTGCATCTGCTCTTCGCGGTGCTGGAACCATCTATGCAGTAGGATCTCGTCCTATCTGTGCTCGCGTTGCACGTGAGTATGGTGCTAATGAGATTATTGACTACCACAACGGATCTATCACTGATCAGATTATGGACCTTACCAAGGGCAAGGGTGTCGATAAGGTTATCATCGCAGGAGGCGATAACGATACCTTCGGAGATGCAGTCCGCATCCTCAAGCCTGGTGGAGTCATTGGAAACGTTAACTACCTCTCTGAGGGCGACAGCGTATGCATTCCTCGCCTTGACTGGGGCTGCGGTATGGCTCATAAGACCATCCGCGGTGGCTTGATGCCAGGTGGACGTTTGCGTATGGAGAAGCTTGCATCCATTATGGAGGCTGGACGTCTTGATACATCTAAGCTTATTACTCATCGCTTTGAAGGCTTTGACCATATGGAAGAGGCTCTTATGCTTATGAAGGATAAGCCAAAGGATCTCATCAAGCCTGTCGTTCGAATCAAATAATTCAACGGGCGTAATTGAATAATATGCCACAGGCATAGTAATAACTCGGGAAAATCCCGCCGCGTAAGTGGCGGGATTTTCTTATGCGTCTACTGTATAAAAGTTGACTAGTCATAAAAGGTCAACTTCGTCATATATCCTAAGGTCAGAGCCCTATTTTTAAATAATAATTTACCGTTCACCGAAATACATATCCATCAATATTCGGTTTAAATATTCATATTTGTTAATGGGGTATTTCGCCTAAGAAATATAAATCGCATGCGTAGATCATTTAGATAGTCCTAGTCATATCTTAAGTATAAGACCCTGCATTTTTGTAAATACTTAAATCAAGCAACTAACTTATATTTGAATTTTACATTCACAGCGGATTGGCTGATTTTATCAAGAAAATTTGACTATCTCTACGTCAAATTGATATTGATGCAAATCGGGAATCAGTAACCGTTTGCAGAATTGGAGATTTTAAAAGTTGCTAACCCTCGATACCATTGGACTCAGAAAGTAATTGGATCGATTCATTTACTGAATTTATCTATTAAGCCTTATATGAGGCTCGCATATTCGCTCGTGTCATCTTGAGTCCTTATTTGGATGGACTCACAAATACAAGGAGTACTAATGCAAGAGTATGACGTAATCGTTATAGGTGCAGGGAATGCTGGTTTGGCTTCTACTGCAACCTTGGCGGAGAAGGGCAAGAAGGTAGCGCTTTTCGAAAGGCATAATATCCCAGGTGGCTGTGGTACAAGCTTTCGCCGTGGACGTTTCGAGTTCGAAGTAGCGCTCCATCAGCTCTCTCATATGGGAACAGATGATAAGCCAGGTCCTTTGCGCAAGCAGTTTGAGCGCTATGGAATCCTTGACGATATCAAGTGGATTGAGATTAAAGATCTCTACCGCGTAAACTTCCCAGATGGTTCAGGTATTACACTTCCTGCTGATCGCGAAGCATGCGAGAAGCATCTTATTGACCTTTTCCCTGAAGAGGAGGCAGGAATCAAGGGATTCTTTGATGCAGTTTACGGCTTCGTTCGTGAGGCTAATGAGTTTGCTGCAAAGGCTGCCGAGGGCGGGGAGTCTGCAGATCCAGACGCTCTCAAGCGTGCAATTGTAAAAGCTGTCTTCCCTAAGAAGTATCCTTACCTTGCCAAGTATGCAATGGCATCAAGCCAGGAAGTACTTGATGAGTACCTCAAGAATATTAAGCTTCAGCTTGCTCTTAGTGCACACTGGTGCTTCATGGGTATGCCTCCAAAGCGTTTCCCATTCGCAATTCTTGCAAAGTGCTTGACCTTCTATCTCGACGACAAGCCATTCTATCTTGAGGGAACCTCAATGATGATGAACCAGGCCATCATGGATGCTGCTCAGAGGATGGGTGCTGATGTATTCATGAACACTGGCATTGAGCGTCTTATCCTTGAGGATGGTAAGGCTGTAGGTGTTGTGGATGAGTACGGCAATGAATATCGTGCTAAGAAGATTATTAGTGCTATCTCACCTTTGGCAACTTATGGAAACCTCCTTGAGGAAGATGAAGTTCCTGAGGCAGCTCGTGAGTATCTCAAGCCTTATACTCCAGGTATCTCAGCTATCACCTGCTTTATTGGACTTGACTGTCCTCCAGAGGAGATTGGCTTTAAGACCTCATTTACTCTCAACTACAAGAACCTTGATGTAAATAACGAGTTCAAGCGCGCTTATGAGCTTCTTCCTAATGGAGATCCTCTTGTAGCTACCTGCTACACCGTAGATGATCCATCAGTATCTCCTGAGGGAACCAGCGTAATTACAGCAGGAACTCTTAAGTATGCAGAGGAGTGGGAGAAGCTCACTCCAGAGCAGTATTATGAGGCTAAATACGAAGCTGGACGTCGCATTGTTGAGCGTCTTGAGGAGCTCTACCCTGGAATCTCCGAGCACATCGAGGAGATGGAGGTTGCAACTCCTTTGACTCACATGCGCTATCTTGGAACTCCTGCAGGAGCGATTTACGGATACGAGCAAGATCTTTTGCAATCTGTATTCTTCTTCCCACAAGAGTCAAAGATTGAAGACCTTGAATTCATCTCAGGATGGGTAAATTCCTGCGGATTTGGTCCTAACTATGTATTTGCTGACAACGTTGCATCTAAGATTGCTGAGGAGCTCTAATGGCTAAAGTGAGTATGAAAGAGACTCTCTTCGAGGCAATGCGCCACGGAAAAGAGCGTTTGAACGATATTGCGGTATTGCGCAAAGTAAAGAAAGATCCAATCGTTACCAAGAGCGTAACGGCTGCAGCTGAGCAGATTCATAAGAAGATGCTTAAACTTCAGGTAGTTGAGATTATTGATACCCACAAGGATGCAAAAATCTTCCGTTTGGCATCTGTTGATGGCTACCTTCCTCCATTTGAGGCAGGACAATACATCAATGTATTTGTAACGGTAGATGGTACACGTACAAGCCGTCCTTACTCAATCTCAAGCTCACCTCGCCAGAGGGCATACTATGAGATCACTGTTGCTCGTACACACCATGGTTTTGTTTCAGATTACTTCCTTGACCATGTAAAGGTTGGCGACGTTCTTGAGGCTAATGGCCCAGCAGGAGTATTCCGTCACCAGCCAGTATTCCATGGCAAGAAGAGCCTCTTCCTTGCAGGAGGATCAGGCATCACTCCGTTCATGAGTATGACCCGTGAGATCTTGGATGCTGGTCTTGATCGCGACATCGTTATGCTTTATGGTTGTCGCAATGAAGATGTAGCCCTGTATCATGAAGAGCTCTCTCGTATGGCTAAGGAACATCCTAACTTTAAATATCACCTCGTAGTATCTGACGATGATGTAAAGGGATGGAAAGGCGAGAAAGGCTTCTTGACTATTGATCTTATTCGTCGTCTTGTGCCAGACTTCGAGGAGCGCACCTCCTATATCTGTGGCCCACAGGTCATGAATGATTTCTGCGTAAAAGAACTTAAGGACGCAGGTGTTCCTATCAAGAAGATCCGTCGTGAAATGTTTGGCACACGTCCAGATATCCAAAAGTCTGAAGGTTGGCCTGAAAACCTTGATGGTACTGAGGTGTTCAAGGTCCACATCGGCGATAAGACTATCGATGCTATCAGTGGAGAGTCTCTCCTTACCGCACTTGAGCGTGCTGGTGTTCGTGTAAACGTATGCTGTCGCTCCGGTGAGTGTTCACTTTGTCGTGTTCGACTCATCGATGGTGATGTATTCATTGCTGACGGTGTTGCTAAGCGCAAGGCTGATGAGCAATATGGCTACATCCACTCTTGCAAGTCCTATCCAATTAGCGATTTGACTATTCAGCTATAAGAATCAATACAGAAATAAATGGCATGTCACCTAGGTGATGTGCCGTTTTGTTATCTGCTCACGTAAGTAAGGGAAGTTGTGCTGAAATATATTTTAGAATGAGATTTTCATAATAGGATATAATAGAGGGACATAGAAAGGAGATCCAATCATGGAAAACTATGAGAATGGATTGGAGCGTCCAGACGCTCACACACATAAGGTTGTAGGCGAGGTTGAAGGATTCGCTACCTTCGATGCCTTCATGAATAAGGTGTATGCACTTATGGGCGGAGGATTGTTTATTTCTTTCCTTACTGCATTGGCAGTTGCTTATTATTTCCCAGCAGCAGCTCTATCAACCACTGTTATTTTGATTGCGGTTGTTGTTGAACTTTTCTTGGTATTCTCCATTACCAAGTCAATTGCCGATCCGGCAGCAGCGCAAGGTGCCACTATTAAGTATTTCATATACTCGATTGTAACGGGCTTTACCTTCTCTGTTATCTTCTTGGCATATTCACCTACTGCCATCTTGTCTGCTCTTCTTACAACAGCAGTCGTATTCGTTTCAATGTCTTTTGTAGGAAGTGTTACAAAGAAGAATTTGCAGGGTGCTACTAAGTACTTGTTCATGGGAATCATCGGAATCATCGTTGCTTCTTTGATTAACATGTTCCTTTGGAATAGCACATTCAATCTCATCATTGCTATCGTAACTGTAGTAATCTTTACTATTCTTGTAGCAGTTGATACTCAGAAGTTGTATATGCTCTACAACCAGATGCCAGTTGAGGCACAGCAGTCAATGGCTGTATATGGTGCACTTACCATGTATCTCGACTTCATCAACATCTTCCTCAGCATTTTGGATATCTTTGCAGCAGGAAGCAACAACTAAATAAAAGTGTTTCACCGCTTAAAACCCCCAATCAGAATTAACTGGTTGGGGGTTTCTTTGTAACTAAAATACAATAAGAATCAAATTCTAACCGCTGAGCATTCAGGTTATTGACGCCTATTATGGCAAATATTAAAAGTATTGTATATGCAGTTGTTAAATATAATTTCATCTGTATATTAAAACGGTAAAAGCTATTGAAAGTAACTTTAAATAGTTTATATTTTGATAATGTATACCAATCTATATTCAAGTTCAGTTCTTCTATAAGGAGCGACATGAAAAAGATCAATAATCCTTCCAACTCTTTTGTAGCCAAGGGAGTAGCTTCAGCTGCGATTATCGCTGCTATGCTTGCTCCTGCAACAGCCTCTCAGGCACTTGCTGAGGAAGCTACTTCTCAGAATCCTGAGGAGGGTGTAAACACCGTTAAAGAGGATGAGGCAATCCCTACAACCTTCAAAGATGCCCAAAAGCAATATAACGATGATAAGGCTGCCTTGGATAAAGCAGCAAGTGAGAAGACTACAAAACTCGATACTCTAAAAGAAGCTGAGCTTGCTTTACAACAAAAAGACGAAGCAAATACTAAAGCTTATAACGAGGCAAAGAATGCTTTCGCGTCAGTAAAAGATAAAGCTGCAGAAGCTGTTAAGGATGCTGATAATGCCCTTACTGAAGCAACGCAGAATAAGGCAGATAAGGAAGCTGCGCTCAAAAATAATACTACTGAGCTTGAAAATGCCAACAAAGCCAAAGATGAGGCTCAGACAACCTATGACACTCTCAAGAAAGAAGCTGATGCTCAAGGTAAATCTCAGCTACTAACAGATACTGAGAACGCTCTCAATGAAGCAGTTAAGGACGTTGAGACTAATCAGAAGAATTTTGATAAGGCCCAAGCTAGTAAAAATGAGGCAGATACTGCACATAATAATGCTGTAGTAGCGAAAGACGATCTCAATAACTCGATTCAGAATTCTAAGAAAGATGTTGAAGACCTAAAGACTGCAGCGGGTCTAGCAGAAGAGAAGAGCACAAAGGCCACTGAAGCTTATGAGAACTTCATCAAAGGAGATAATAAGGCAGCTCTCGAGAATGCTGAACAAGAGCTACGTGAAGCAAATACTGTCGCTGATAAAATTCAAGAGAATATAGATCATGAGCAGGAAGAGTACGTCAAGAAAGTAAAAGAGCGCGACCGTGCTCGCGATGTTCTCAAGAGTGCTCAATCAAAGCTCCAGAACGCTAATGCAGAAGTAGAAAAGTCAGAAAAGAAGGTAAAGGATCTCGAGGTTCAATCTGCTCAGAAAGAGTCAGAATCCTCTCGCCTTGAATTAGCTGTAAATAACGCAATTCTTGATGAGAAGAATGCTGAAACTGAACTAGCAAATGCTCAGAATAAGCTTAACGAGAAAAATAAGCAGGTCAAGACTCTCGAAGGGGAGAAGAAGCAGGCTGAGGTTGAACTTGCTAAGGCACAAAAGACCTCAACAGCAACTCCTGACAATTCAGAGGATCTCAAGCAGGGTGCATTTGCATTCTTTAAGTCACTTGCAGATAAGGGCGATAAAGATGCTCAACAGGCACTTCTTATCCTTACTAAAGCAAATCATCACGATGCCGTCAGAAAGGGTAATCCTTTAAGTGCAACAGCATATGACAACATGCTCGAATCCCTTGATTTTATTGATGAGGGTAATAAAATTCGTCGCCGTTCTGAGGTAAATCAACCTACACTTACCGTTTCACATTCCCTTATGGCTATGGCAATGGTAAATGCTGACTGGTGCACAGAAAATCAGAAACATTCTTTACAGCATATTAAGGCCTATTACAGTAATGAAAACCTATCTTGGGGATACCCTGATCCTTATGTTGGATGGTATGACGAAGAGAAGCAGATCTATGATGAGGCTGTAGCTAACGGTGAATTTGACCCGAAAGATATCAATTCCTTCTGGGTTTGGAAGGATAAGCCTTCTGCTCATCCACAGGTTGCCAATTCAGGCGAGACTAACGGAAGTCGTGTTGGACATTATGTAACACTTGCTGGAAAGACAATGACCTATCATGGTACGGGCTTTGCAATAAGTAAGCTTCCTGCTGTGTTTGATGGCTTCAATTATGACCCTGTACATGTTCAGGAATTTGCATCACAAAGTGTTCTAGATGGTAAAGGCAATGTTGCTGAGGCAATCGATCACACTCCTTTGGTAAAGCAACATACGTATACCACAGACGAATATCGTGAGCTTCTAACTCAATGGAAGGATAGTCTCACTGGCGCTAACGATCCTGCCGTAGTCGCTGCTAAGCGTGTCTTGGAAGAAACAACAAATAAGCTTCAGCAGGCAAAGGACGAAGCTGTTGCGCTTGAGCAGAAGGTAAATTCCGAAAAGACTAATGTACAGAATAAGAAGAATGAGCGTAAGGCTGCAGAGAACAACAAGATTGCTGCCGATCGTGAGCTTCAGAACATCAATCAGTCTATTTCCTCTGCAAAGGATGAGCTTCAGGAGGCGAAGGATTACGCTAATAGAGCGAATCAAATAGTTAGTGAGGCAGACACCAAGGCATCTGCTGCACAAAACGAGTTTGACACTCAGGCACAAAAGACTAAAACCGCTCGAGATAAGCTCACGAATGCCATGCAGGATATTAAGGCTAAGGAAAATGCTCTTAAGGACTTGAAGTCTGAAGCAGTTGCTTTTGAAAAGAAGAGCGATGACCTTCGTGCAGCTATGAATACCGCTCGCGCAGAGCAAGCCGAGGCAAATAGAAAAGTTAATGAAGAAGTAGCTCACCTTGCAGATCTTCAAACCAAGCTAACTTCCGCTGAGGATGAAGTTGTTCGTACTAATACTCTCGCAACAGACGCAAGTGCTGCACTTGAACGTGCAAAGGCTTCTCTTGAGACTGCTCAAAACGACAAGGCTTCTAAACAAGCAGCTTATGATGCAGTTGCTCAAGATCTTAGAGACTTGATTGATGCAAAAAAGAAACTCGATAATGCTAATCAGCAAGTTGTAGAGGCAGCCGCTGCAGTACAAAGTGCTCAAGATGAATTAACAGCAGCAAATAACGCCCTGCAGACTGCACAGACTACCAAGGATGCTGCTGATGCAGAAAAGGCAAAGGTTGACACTTATGTATTCAATGGTGTCGATACTGCGCCTGTTCAAGATGCTGATCTAAACGCTAAGATTGATGCACTCAAGACCGCGAAGGCTGAATTTGAGACCGCACAGGCTTCTCATGAATCAGCTAAGACAGATGCAGAGGTTGTCAAGACTACTTATAACGATGCACTCGCTGAACTCGCAAAGAGCAAGATTATACTCGATTCCTTTACTGTTCAGATAATCGAGGGTGCGGGTCAAAGAGTAGTAATTGGTGATCCACTTAAATTTAGACTCGATCGCGATCCGGTTGGTTTCAAGGAAGCTAAGATAGATGGCAAGATCATTCCAGGTGATAAATACACTGTAGTCGCAGGATCAACAATTGTTACATTTAATAAGGATGTATCTGATGTCTTAACACTGGGAGCACATGAATTCGCTGCAGTTTACGAAAACGGAGCTCATGCGGAGACTTTGTTCTCTGTTGTTGCAAAGAGTGCACCTGTAATCACCGCAGATACACAGACATCCGCTCCTTCCGGTGAGGCTAAGCCTTCAACAGGCCAAGATGCAGCCTCTAAGGCAACGTCTGAATCTGAATCAACTCCAACCACAGTGGGCCAGAAGACGGATAATTCATCAGTTCAGACTCAAAGCAAGCAGGCAGCTACAACTCCTGCTGCTGGTGCACCAAAGGCTAGGCACTTTGCTGCAAAGGCTCAAACACCAGCTACTGCAGATACTGGAATCTTTGCATCTCTTGCAACCTTCGCTTCCGGTATTGCTACTTTGGGATTTGCAAAGAGTTCACGCAAAGATAAGTAATTTTCCATATCGTTTGCATTGAACATATAATCAAACGTCTTGCTACATATGTGGCAAGACGTTTTCTTGAATGCTATTTGAGACGATATAAAAAACGGCTTCTACCGTTGGGTAGGAGCCGTTTTATATGTGTACTGTTGTGAAGCGCTTAGTAGTTAAGCTTTACGCTCTGAGCACCCTCGATGAGGATGTCGGTGTTATAGAAGCACTCAAGTGCATCGATTGCGAACTTGGTGTCTTTGATTCCACTTGTCTCATAGCTCGAATGCATTGCGAGCTGAGGAAGTCCCATATCGACCGCGTGCATGGATACCTGAATGTTGGAGAGGTTTCCAAGTGTAGATCCACCAGAGCGGTCGCTGCGGTTAGCAAATGTCTGTACAGGAACATCAGCGTGCTTGCAGATGTCGGTGAAGATGGTGCGTGATGTAGCATCGGTGGTGTAGGACTGATTTGCAGCCTCTTTGATGACGATACCATTATTGATGCGACAGGCATTCTCGGTGTCATAGAAGTCAGGACGACTTGGGTGCAATGCATGAGCATTGTCACATGATACGAGGAATGTCTTTGCAAGTGCAGCATGGAGGTCATCTTCACTCTTGCCGAGACCTACATTGATTCGACGAAGTACATCTTTGAGGAAAGTAGACATCGCACCTTGCTTGGTGTTAGAACCAACTTCTTCGTTATCAAAGCAGCAGTATACATTGATGTGATTTGCATTCTTAGCAGATGTAAATGCCTTAAGTGCTGCAAATGCACACTGAAGGTCATCGAGCTTAGGGGTTGATACGAACTCTTCTTCAACTCCCCAAACGCATGGACGCTGGCGATTTACGAGGAACATATCAAAGCCCTGGATAGCATCTTCAGCAACACCCATCTTTGCAGCAAGCATGCTCTTGAATCTGTGTCCATCCTTGCCCTTAGCGGTTAGGAGAGGCCTGATGTCTTGTGCGCGGTTGTACTTGAAGCCATTGTTGTGCTCACGGTTTAGGTGAATAGCAACGTTTGGAATCAAGAGAAGGTCCTCGTCGATGTGAACGAGTTCAACTTTGAATCCATCCTCGGTGCGAAGGAATACACGACCTGCAACGGTAAGAGGACGATCGAGCCAAGTATTGTCGATCATGCCGCCGTAAGCCTCACAATTGAGGGTGGTGTAGCCGTTTGAGGTGATGTCAGAGTTATTCTTTACCTTGAAGGTAGGAGAATCTGAATGAGCTGCAGTGAGCTGGAAGTGATAGTCGCTCATGTTCTCAGGAATCTCAAAGGCGATTACACTTGAGCCATTGCGGGAAGTGTAGTACTTTCCACCTGCAACTACATTCCATGAAGAAGATTCTGGAAGATAAGTAAATCCAGCATCATCAAGCATGGTCTCGATATTCATTGCAGCATGAAACATGGAAGGAGACTTTTCGATAAAGTCGATGAGCTCCTGGCTAAGTTTCTTATAAGACATAGGTATCTCCTTTTAAAGTGATACGTGATCGTTGATTGTATGCCTCTTAGTGTAGAGCAATATGAGTATTTATTCGAGAAACTCAAAGAAGTAGCAAAACCCCCACGTTTTCCCGTATTTGTGGTATCCTTAACTCATTGCGTTGACGAAGAGGTCTGCGCCACAATATCTATCATCAGAGAGAAGATCCTTTAGGCTGGAAGATCTTCGTTAGGTAGGCGTTAGAGTTCACTTCCGAGCTGCGATTTGAACGTGCTCAATGCATCAGTAGGAAAGCCGTTTCGCTTTGCGATAAAAGCTAATTAAGTGGGATGATGGGGCAGAAAACCCATCATTCAACCAAGGTGGTACCGCGGAATTTATCCGTCCTTGAGCATATAAGCTTAAGGGCGGTTTTTGTATATCGAGGGGAGATTACATGTCGATTATCGATGATTTGAAAGACATCGAAACACGTGCAATGGACGACATTGCTTCAGCTAATAATTCAGCTGAGCTTGAGCAAATTCGTGTTGCTATTACAGGAAAGAAGGGTGCTCTCACTGCAGTATTGCGTGGTATGGGCTCTGTTTCTCCTGAGGAGAGGCCACTTGTAGGTAAGCATGCTAATGAAGTGCGTGCTCGTGTAGAGGCTGCCCTTGAGGGTCGTCGCTCTGAGCTTGCTCAAGCTGAGCTCAACGATCGCATTGCTGCAAGCTCTCTTGACATTACTTTGCCAGGACGTGCACACCTTCAGGGTTCTGAGCACCTCATCACCTCTATCGTTGAGGAGATCGAAGATGTATTCGCAGGCATGGGCTACACCGTAGAGACTGGTCCTTATGTTGAGACCACCTACTACAACTTTACAGCCCTCAATGCTCCTGAAGACCATCCATCTCGTAGTGCTCGTGATACCTTCTATGTAAAGGATAACCAGCCTGAAGGAAAGCCTTCTCATGTTCAGGGTGAGAGCGATGTTTTGCTTCGTACCCAGACATCAGGCGTTCAGGTTCACACTATGGAAAACCAAAAGCCACCAATCTATATGATTGCTCCAGGTACTGTTTTCCGTCCTGATACAGCTGATGCAAATCACCTCCCACAGTTCACTCAGATTGAAGGACTTGTAGTTGATGAGGGAATTACCTTTGCTGACCTCAAGGGTACTTTGGATTACTTCTGCAAGGAAATGTTTGGAAAGGACCGAGCAACTCGCTATCGTCCTCACTTCTTCCCATTCACTGAGCCATCTTGTGAGGTAGATGTATCTTGCAACATCTGTCACGGAGAGGGATGTCGCTTCTGTAAGGGAACCGGCTGGCTTGAGATTTTGGGTTGCGGAATGGTTGACCCTAATGTTTTTGAGTACTGTGGAATTGATTCTACTAAGTACTCTGGATTTGCCTTTGGTATTGGAGCAGAACGTGTAGCTGCACTTCGCTATGATCTTCCTGACCTTCGTATGTTGGTTACAGGTGACATGCGCTTCTTGCGTCAGTTCTAATTCAATCCCTTATAACACGAAAGGCTATCAATGCGTATTTCATATAAATGGTTGCAAGAGTTCGTAGAGGGACTCAAAGGACCTGAAAATCTTATTAGTGAGCTTGTAAGAACGGGAACTGAAGTAGAGGCTGTAGAGCGTCTAGGTTCTCGCTTTGATCACGTTGTAGTTGGTCACGTTCTTACCAAAGAGCCTCACCCAGATTCAGACCACATGAGCGTTTGTGCTGTTGATGTGGCTGATAAGAACGTAGATGAGAACGGAAATCCAACTCCACTCCAAATCGTATGCGGTGCTACTAACTTCAAGCAAGGCGACAAAGTTGTCGTAGCTATGATTGGCGCTGAGTTTGGCGACTTTAAGATTAAGAAGTCTAAGCTTCGCGGAGTTACCTCTGAGGGTATGAACTGCTCTATGAAGGAGCTTGGCCTCGCATCAACCTCAGAAGGCATCATGATTTTGCCTGAGGATGCGCCTGTTGGCATGCCATTTGCAGACTACTACAAGATTGCAGACACTATTCTCGATTGTGAGATCACTCCAAACCGTCCTGATTGCTTGTGCATGATGGGATTTGCTCGTGAGGTATCTGCTATCTACGACACCGATGTTGTATTTGATCTTCCAGAGCCTGACACCGTTGAGACAGTTGATGATATGGCTGAGCTCAACGTTGAGTATCTCGGAGAAGGTATGTGCTCAAGTTATGCTGTAGGTATGGCTGAGGGTGTTCAGAATGTCGAAACTCCTGAGTGGATGGTTACTCGTCTTGAAGCAGCTGGTTTCACAAGCTCAAACATTCTTGATGATATTGCTAACTACACCATGGTTTTGTGCGGTCAGCCTATCCGTATGTATGACTTCAATAAGGTTGCAGCAGGATCTAAGGAAGTTTCTTTGAAGCTTCGCCATGCTAAGGCTGATGAGAAGCTTACTTTGAATGAGGATCAGACCGTATCCTTGCCTGCAGATGCTCTCGTAGTTGAAGCACAGGGCACAACTCCTATTGCTCTTGCTGGTATCTCTGGTGTTGATGAGTTCAAGGCAACTGAGGGTAGTGTAATCGTTGAGGCTGCGGCTTTTGATGCTGGATGCACAAGCCGCACCAGCCGTGAGCTTAATCTTATGAGCGATGCATCTATTCGCTATGAGCGCACTGTAGATCCTGAAGGCTGTGAGCTCGGACTTGAGATTGCCCTTGCTCTTCTCGAGGAGCTCACTGGTGCTCGCGTTGCTATGGATGCACATCACATGGGCATGACAGATCATCCAAACACCTTGATCGTCCTTGATCCTGAGTGGGTTCGCTCACTTTGCGGTGCTCCTATTACCAACGGTGAGATGGTTAACTACCTCGATCACCTTGGTTGCACCCTTGAGGATATGGAAGAGGAGGGCAAGGAAGTATTTGGTGTAATCGCACCTTCCTATCGACCTGACCTTATTCGTCCTATTGACCTTGTAGAAGAGATCTTGCGTCTTTGGGGCATGGACCGCGTTGAGCCTACATTGCCAGCAGCTCGCAACCATGCAGGTGGCCTCAGGCCAGATCAAAAGTGCATGCGCAAGATTGGTGCAACGCTTCGTGGTCTTGGGTTGAATGAAACAAAGACTTACTGCTTTGCAAGTGAGGAAGATTTCAAGAACTTGAATCTCACCGAGCAGGGTCGAGGACAGGCTGTTGAGATCATCAATCCGCTTGTTGCAGATCAATCTCTCATGCGCCGCAGCATCATTCCTGGTCTTTTGAAGAGCGTATCTTACAACCTTCACCACGGAACTCCTCACGTTGCCCTCTTTGAGCTTGGACGTGTATTCTTTGGAGATGCAGAGAAATCCCAGCCACACGAGGTTGAGTACGTAAGCGGCGTACTTTGTGGTAAGTGGCAAGAGGATGGATGGAATATCCGTACTGAGGAGCTCGACTTCTTCGATGTTAAGGGTGTAGTAGAAGAGCTCATGCGTGCTCTTCGAATTGAGAAAGCTCGCTTCGTTGTAGCTGAGCCTGAGAAATATCCATGGCTTCAGCCTGGACGTGCGGCTGAACTTCGCGTTGGAAAGAAGACAGTAGGATGGCTTGGAAACATCCATCCACTCTCACTTAAGAACTTCGACATCGATCGCGATGTAGTTGCATTTGAGCTCAACGCCGATGCTCTCATTGAGCTTGCTAAAGATGAGCTTCCATATACTCCAATTCCAACGGTTCCTGGTGTTCAGGTTGACCTTGCTATTGTGGTTGACGAAGATGTAACCTATGAGATGATGATGCAAAGAATGCAGTCAGCTGGAGGTAAGCTCCTCGATTCAGTAGAGCTCTTTGATGTCTATCGTGATGAAGAGCGCGTAGGTGCAGGTAAGAAATCTATGGCCTTCAAGCTCGTTTACCGCAATGGTAATGAGACTCTAACTGCTAAGGCTGTAGAGAAAGCTCACTCAAAGCTTATCGATAAGATTTGTAAGGCTACCGGCGGAGAAGTCCGTAGCTAAAAAATAACTATCAAGAGAGGTATATATGCCAAGCTGGAATCTTCACGCTTATCATACGAAAAATCTCCTGGATAATCAGGAGCTCTCCTTGCATGATTATTTAGATCCTGAGGCTTTTAAGCTTGGCAATATTGCCCCTGATATCTATGTTGGTTACATGGTCAATCCAATATCTAAGCGGCTTCCTTATGAGGTGACGCATTGTGCCGATACACAAGTCATTCCCGTTCCGAATACTGAGAGGTTCTATGAGCTCTATGTAGAACCAGCTTTCAAGAAGGGGAAGGTTCCTGACGCTTTGGCTATTGGTGCTTGGCTGCATTTGATTACCGACTCTCACTACAATGATTCAACACGTATGTTTCTTAAGCACCTTGGACTAACGCCAAATACGGATTTAAGAATTCGTAAACAAGCTGATTTTGCTCGTTATGGAAAGATTGTCTGTCCTGAGGCGCAGATAGTTCCTAATGAGGAGACATTCAGACAAGCCGAATGCTTTTCTCAGTATCCTATTGAGAGAGAGGATGCTCAACGCGCTATTGATGTTTTTAATAACATTGTTCGTGAAGATAGTCATCATTATGAGTCAGAAGATGACTACCAGCTTTTTAATCAAAAATGGTTTGATCAGATATCGGCTGACGTTGACGAAGAATTGCTCAGAGCAATGAACCGTATAAAGGATAATCTAATATCATAAAATGTTTAAAGGGTTCCGATTGAATTCGGGACCCTTTGTGTATTCATGCAGAGAATATAGGTTTTTACAAATAAAAGGGTATGAATTTATATAACGTATTGTATTTATTCAATTTGTTATATACTTTATGTCATATAAAGTTGTTATGGTCGTGCTCTAGGTTTTTTATGTACTAGGACTATTTATCTCACTAAATATGCGTTCTCATCATTATTAAATTTGTTTAGTGTACACTATCAACAGTAAATTTTGCTAAGGAGCACATATGAACGGATTTAAAAAAGACGATTCTAATTTGCTGTATGTTCAGGTATCTGATTACGTACGCGAGAAAATATATTCTAAAGAGTGGGGAGTTGACGATCGTATTCCATCTGAGCATGAATTGATGGAGATGTTCGACTTGAGCCGCGGAACTGTCCAGAAGGGTCTCAAGATTCTTGTAGATGAAGGTCTTCTTGTGCAGCAACGTGGTCGTGGTACATTTGTTACCCAGCCTGTAATGGCTCGACCATCCTCAAGCTATCTTCTTAGTTTCGCTGAAACCATGGATGCTCAGGGTATTCCTTATGAGAACCGTGTTATGGAGTGTGAGGTTAAGCCTGCTGGTAAGGTTTGTGCTCAACATCTCGAAATCGAAGAGGGTGACGATTACCTCTACCTCGCACGTGTGCGTGTAGTTTCAGGACACCCTGTAATGCTTATCGAATCTCATTTGAACATCAAAGCATGTCCAGGACTTGATCAGACCGATTTCGACCACGAGGGACTCTTCCATGCGGTTGAGCGTACAAGTGGACAGGGAATCGGAATGAGTGAGGTTACATACTCTGCTCGTACTGCAGGTAAGAAACGCGGAAAGTGGCTCGACTGTGAAGAGTCCTCACCAGTTCTCGATCTTAATCAGACTGTACGTCTTGATGATGGAACTCCATGTGAGTGGGGAAGTGTTTGGCTTCCAGCAAACCGCTGTGTTATTTCAAGTGAAATGCGCCGCGCACTTTAAAATTTATATGCAAACAAAATGCCTCCTATCAGAAATGATAGGAGGCAATATTTGTATCAAAACAAGTTTTACATGATGGCTAAGACATCAAAATATTGAACGTGTCGCCAAGCATGAGAGCATGAGCCGGGCAATCATTTACACAGGCTCCGCATTCGACACAGAGATTTTGGTAAATGGTAATGTTGCCACCGTTGCTCTCGATGGCACCTGTCGGACACACGTAAGCGCAATGTCCGCAGTGCCAGCAAGCATGTTCATCATAAAGAAGCGTTGAGCCATCATTTGTAAACATAAGATCCTCTAATAATTAGTGAATCTGAGCAATCATCATAACGTTAGTTGAGCTGCTGTAGTTCTCCTCAACAGGGAAGGTATCAGGATCGCCAGCGGTTACAACTACGAGATCGTCAGCATTTACAAGACCATCGCGCTTTGCAGATGCGAGGGAGTTGTGAATGATCTCCTGCATGGTGAGGCGCTGCTCGTGCTTGAGAGCGGTAACTCCCCAATAGAAGCAGCACTTGCGTACAGTCTTCTCAGAAGAGCTGAATGCATAGATAGGAATCTGAGGACGGAAGTTAGCGATGAGGCGTGCTGTACGTCCGGAGGTGGTTGGGGTGATGATGCACTTAGCACCTACGCGCTCTGCACAAGATACAGCAGAGAATCCAATAGCACCGTTTACGTTACGTACGCCACCGCGGTCGTGGTAAACGTTCTTCTCAGTGAGGTACTTCTCAGTTTCAGTACAAATTGAAGCCATAGTCTTTACAGCGTCAATAGGATACTTACCAGCAGCAGTCTCACCAGAGAGCATTACGCAGTCAGTTCCATCATAAATAGCGTTTGCAACGTCAGTTACCTCTGCACGAGTTGGGCGAGGGTTGCGGATCATAGAATCGAGCATCTGAGTTGCAGTAATAACAGGCTTATATACGCTGTTGCACTTAGAGATGATTTCCTTCTGAATGTGTGGAACACGCTCAGCAGGAACCTCTACACCGAGGTCTCCACGAGCAACCATGATTCCTGAAGACTCTTCAAGGATCTCGTCGAAGTTCTCAACACCCTGTACGCTCTCAATCTTAGAGTAGATAGATACGCGGTCTCCACCGTGCTTGTGGCAAAGCTCACGAATCTCGCGAACAGCCTTACCATCACGAATGAATGAAGCAGCTACAGCGTCGATGCCCATCTCACAACCGAAGATGATGTCGCGGATGTCCTGCTCAGTAACAGCAGGGAGTCCTACCTTAACGTTAGGTACATTTACACCCTTGCGCTCGCCAAGCTCTCCACCGTTGATAACACTGCAGTGAATGTCGTTGCCCTCAACGAATTCAACCTCAAGGCCGATAAGTCCGTCGTCAACCAAGATGAGAGATCCAGCCTCTGCTTCCTTAGGAAGGTTCTTGTAATCGAGAGAGAAGCGCTCAGCGTTTCCTACTACCTCGTCAGTAGTAACAATTACCTTATCGCCAGTGTTGAGAGTTACCTTCTGGCCACCCTCAAGCATGCCGGTACGAATCTCAGGACCCTTAGTATCAAGAAGAATTGCTACTGGAATACCAAGCTCCTCAGAAACCTTCCTTACACGTTCCATTCCTGCCTTGTGGTACTCATGGCTTCCGTGAGAGAAGTTAAAACGTGCAACGTTCATACCGTTTTTGATAAGCTCGCGCACGTTCTCATCCTCAGTAGATGGTCCCATGGTACATACAATTTTTGTTCTTTTGCTTGTAAGCATTCCGTGCCTTTCTATCTTTAAGCATTTCTTACTAGTGAAATCTAAATTAATAACGCACTATTATACATCGACTTGAATAAGTGCATCAGTTTACAACATTTGGCCCATCTAGGGTCATACCTTGAGCATAATGTTGAGCAGAGTCCAAGGTAGTACGTGCAATAGCATCAAGTGCCTCATAGGTTAAGAAGCCCTGATGGCTCGTAATAACTACATTTGGAAAACTTAATAATTGGGCTGTTATTGTATCAATAATTTCATTCGAACGGTCGATAAATGCATTATTCGTTTCTTCCTCATAAACATCAAGACCTACAGCTCCAATCTTGTGAGAGCGAATACCATCTATAAGAGCATCCGTATCCACAAGTCCGCCTCGTGCAGTGTTTACAAATATGACCCCCTCTTTCATTTTTGCTATTGCCTCTTCGTCAATGACATGATGATTTTCTTCAAAGAGTGGACAATGCAGCGAAATGAGATCAGATCGAGCAAATAACTCATCGAGAGTGACATATTCTACAAAATCTAAATCTGGATTTTGATAAACATCATAAGCTATGACATCCATGCCAAACCCTCTACAAATGTGACACATGGCAGCGCCAATCTTTCCTGTTCCCATTATGCCTGCCGTTTTGCCATGGAGTGTTGGCCCTGTGAGTCCATCGAGGGAGAAATCGTTTTCGCGTACACGATTGTATCCCTTACATATATGTCTAGATGCGGCTAGCGCAAGACTCATTGAGTGCTCTGCTATTGCCTCGGGTGAATAGCCTGGTACGCGAGCAATAGTAATGCCAAGTTCATGGGCCATCTTTAAATTTACGTTGTTGTATCCGGCACATCTCAAAAGGATAAGCCTTATATCATTGCCATAGAGGACTTCAAGAGTCAGCGCAGATAGATCTGCGTTGACAAACGCACACACCGCATCATAACCATCTGACAAGGTTGCTGTCATTGGATTGAGCTCAGCCTCAAGATAATCTATGTGTATGTCAGGATAGTTTTTCTTTTGCGCCTCAAAAGAATCCTTGTCGTAGGTTTTCGCTCCATAGAAAAGTATTCTCATTCCAATTTCTCCTCTATAGATAGAGATTTATGCCTTGGTATGTATCTACCCATTTCTTCATTATCCTTGCGGTATTTCGAGCGATGGTGAGAGCTACATATTGTGAAATGCAGGAATTTAAGAGGTGTGAATTTTGCTGAATATTAGCCTAGAGATGTCTTGCTCTATAGATTCTCTTGTAGAATGTTCTGTACATGTAGTTATGTATAGATATCACTATGGTAGCCCTTGCCCTCCAGTGGGAATTATTATCGGGACCGATATCAAAGAAAGGGAGGGAAATGAAGTACTACCTTAGTTCTACTGAAGAAGTTGCTAAA
>RCNI01000725.1_pt1 | contig 19568 bp, 14 predicted proteins | sample 2041151 | NCBI WGS metagenome assembly RCNI01 (sample SAMN09708214, study PRJNA481090) | feces metagenome | isolation source: feces | place: Antarctica: Albino Rookery | reverse complement strand
AAAAACAGAAAGAACCCCACCGCCCCGTTTTTTTAAGGACATACCCTTAATAAAGAATTGCAAAGTGTTGACCGACTGAGTGAAAATTCGTAATTTTGCACCATCAATTGAAATTACGTAATTAAATTTATAATGAATCAAGAATTCGAGCTGATAGCCAAAACCTTCCAGGGATTGGAAGAGATTCTGGCACAAGAACTCACCGAGCTGGGAGCCGGAAACATTGAGATAGGACGACGTATGGTTTCTTTTACAGGAGACAAGGCTATGATGTATCGCGCCAATTTCTGCCTGCGTACCGCCATCCGTATTCTGAAACCTATCAAGCACTTTACCGCAAAGACCGCAGATGAAGTGTATGAAGCGGTTAAAAGTATTCAATGGGAACAATATTTGGACAACATGAGCAGCTTTGCTGTAGATGCTGTAGTTTTCTCCAACGAGTTCAGACACTCTAAATTTGTGGCCTACAAGGTAAAAGACGCCATTGTAGACTATTTCCGCGAAAAAACCGGCAACCGCCCCTCAGTACGTATCAGCAGCCCGGACTTGGCCATCAATATCCATGTGGCTGAAGACCGATGCACCTTGTCGCTCGACAGTTCCGGAGAATCTCTTCACCGCCGCGGCTACAGACAGGAACAGGTGGAAGCACCTCTTAATGAAGTGTTGGCTGCCGGAATGATTCTGATGTCGGGATGGAAAGGCGAATGTGACTTGATTGACCCGATGTGTGGCTCGGGTACTATTCCTATCGAAGCGGCCTTGATTGCCAGAAACATCGCTCCGGGTGTGTTCCGCAAGGAATTCGGATTTGAAAAATGGAAAGATTTCGACCAGGACTTGTTCAACTCTATCTACAACGATGATTCTAACGAAAAAGAATTTGAACATAAAATCTATGGCTTCGACAACAACCCGAAAGCCAATGAAATTGCTATCCACAACGTGAAAGCTGCCGGAGTGAGCAGGGATGTTATCTTGAGAATACAACCTTTCCAGCAGTTTGAACAGCCTAAAGAAAAGAGCATCATCATTACAAACCCTCCTTACGGAGAGCGTATCTCTTCTACCGACCTGCTAGGACTGTATGAAATGATTGGCGAAAGACTGAAACATGCCTTTGCCGGAAACGACGCGTGGATTTTGAGCTACCGCGACGAATGTTTCGACCAGATTGGCCTGAAGCCATCGGTTAAGGTGCCTCTCTTCAACGGTGCCTTGGAGTGCCAGTTCAGAAAATATCAGATTTTCGACGGCAAGTACAAGACTTTCCGCAGCGAAAACAGTGATGTGGAATTCAAGCCGAAACGCGAAGAACGTGCTCCTAGAAGCAGAAGAGACAATGACAGAAAAGGCGACTTCAGAGGAAAACGTGACACCGACTTCAAAGGTGGAAGAAAAAGAGATTTCGACCGCAGCGACAAGCCGGGCAAGGAAGGCTCTTTCAGAAGCAAGGATGGGTTCAAGCCTCGCGCAGAACGTGGCGAAGGACGATTCGGAAAGGATTTCAAAGACAAGGATGGATTCAGAAACAAAGAGGGATTCAAGCCTAGACAGGAACGTACGGAGTTCGTCAAGAAAGAATCTGCGTTCAAATATAAAGATGATTTCAAGCCACGTACCGAACGCCCTTCTACAGATGACGGACGGGCCAAGTCGGCACCGGCACCACGCTACATGCACAAGCGCAGAGCTGCCGAAGAAACTGAAAACGAAGATTAATCATATTCAGTAATACTGTATAAAGACACGAAGAGATACTGATTTAAACAACTGGTGTCTGTTCGTGTCTTTTGTTTTTGCATTTATATTAACTGTATTAATTATATACCAATGAAACGTATATTCCAATTTATTTTTTTATTCTGTCTTATGGCAAATAACTTGTCGGCCCAAGAAAAGAAAGCATATACTCTGGAAGATGTCATTCCGGGGGGTAGCAACTATTTCAACCTCGTTCCTCAAAATATGCCGGGCCTGCAATGGTGGGGCGACCGCTGCATCCAAACATTGAAGGATGAAATCTTGCAGGTGAACGTAAAGAACGGTAAAAAGACTCCGCTCCTTGCTCTGAGCGAAATCAATCATGCACTGAAAGCTTACGGAGAAGATGCCGAACTTTTGACTTCACTCTCGGGGGCTTCTATGCCATGGCCTGAAAAAAAGGTGGTGCTGATTCAGCAACATTCTCAAATCCTGACTTACGATGCAGAACTGAAAAAGATTTCACGCATTGCACGTATCTCTGAAAAGGATGCTGCCAACTTCGACTTCTGCAAAGAAAACGGATTTCTGGCTTATACGGTAGGCAAGAGTCTGTTCGTGGCACAACAAGGTGATTTCCATGCAACAACCAGCCCGGTATGTATGGGAAACAAAGAAGACGGCGACCGTAACATCGTGTACGGACAGGCTGTTCACCGTAATGAATTTGGTATCTCAAAAGGTACTTTCTGGAGCCCGAAAGGTAACTATCTGGCCTTCTACCGCATGGACCAAAGCATGGTAACCGATTATCCACAGGTAAATACCACCACACGCATTGCAACTTTAGTGCCAGACACTTATCCGATGGCAGGAATGACCAGCCACCTGGTAACCGTAGGAGTATATGATGTAAACAGCGGAAAGACCATCTACCTGCAGGCTGGCGACCCTACCGACCGCTATTTCACCAACATCAGCTGGAGTCCTGACGAAAAGCATGTCTATGTCATCGAACTGAACCGCGACCAGAACCATGCACAGCTTGTCAGCTACTCTGCCACTACCGGAGAGAAAGAAAAAGTATGGTATGAAGAAAAACATACACGCTATGTGGAACCTCAACACCCTATCACTTTCCTTCCTTGGGACCATTCCAAATTCATCTACTGGAGCCAGCGCGACGGTTTCCACCACTTGTATCTGATGGATACTGAAGCCACTGCCAACGGAGAATGGAAAAAGGGGAAAGATACTGAAAGCCAATATTGTGAACTTTTAAATACCACTCCTCTTACCGAAGGTGAATGGCTGGTACAGGATATCTTGGGATTCAACGAAAGCAAAAAGGAAATCATCATCGGTTCTACCGAAATTTCTCCTCTGCAGACCAACGTGTTCAGCTTGAACGTAAAGAACGGAAAGCGTACTTTAATCGGCAAGAAGGACGGTACTCACCGTGCCAAGCTATCGGCTAGCGGGAAATTCGTGATTGACCAATTTACTTCAAACAGTGTACCGCGCGAAATTTCTATCTTCCCTACTTCTGGAAAAACCGCCAACTGCCCGCTGCTGTTCGCTGCCAACGACCCATTGGTTGATGAATATAATATGCCGGAAATCACTTTGGGAACCATCAAGGCTGCCGATGGAAAAACCGACCTTTACTACCGACTTATCAAACCGGTGAACTTCGACCCTAACAGGAAATATCCAGCCATCATCTATGTATATGGAGGTCCTCATGCACAACTGATTCACAACAACCGTTTCTACGATGCCAGAGGATGGGACTTATATATGGCACAGCTCGGTTTCATTATGCTGACTGTAGACAGCCGTGGCAGCGACAACCGTGGCGTGGAATTCGAGAACCGCACTTTCCGTCAGCTGGGAGTGGAAGAGATGAAAGACCAGGTGCAAGGCGCACGCTTCCTCCAGTCTTTGCCTTATGTCAACGCCGACAAGATTGGTGTACACGGATGGAGTTTCGGTGGCTTTATGACTACCAACCTGATGCTCAGCTACCCAGACATCTTCAAGGTAGGAGTGGCAGGCGGTCCGGTTATCGACTGGCAATTCTATGAAGTGATGTACGGAGAACGTTATATGGACACCCCACAAAGCAATCCGGAAGGATACAAAGGCTCTAACCTGCGTGAAAAAGCCGGCAACCTGAAAGGCCGCCTGCTCATTATCCACGGAGGAATGGACCCTACTTGTGTCCCTCAGCACAGCTATACATTCTTGCGCGCTTGCATTGAGGCAGGTTCTCACCCCGACTTCTTCATCTATCCGGAAGACGGACATAATATGATCGGCAGAGACCGCGTGCATCTGCACCAGCATATTACACGCTACTTCTTGGACTTCCTCAAATAATCAATCTGAAAATCAACCTAAGTAACATTATAGACATGAAACTTTTATTGTTAGGTTCAGGCGGACGCGAACATGCACTGGCCTGGAAAATTGCTCAAAGCCCTAAAATCGAAAAACTTTTCATTGCTCCCGGTAATGCCGGCACAATGGAAGTTGGTGAAAACGTAGCTATCAAAGCAGACGACTTTGAGGCGATTAAGCACTTTGTCATCGAAACCCAGATTGACATGGTAGTGGTAGGTCCGGAAGACCCGCTGGTAAAAGGTGTCTACGACTTCTTCAAGAACGACGAAACTCTTTGCAACATTCCTGTAATAGGTCCGTCAAAAGTAGGAGCCGTACTCGAAGGAAGCAAGGAATTTGCCAAAGAATTCATGAAACGTCATCAGATTCCTACTGCCGGCTACAAAAGTATCACTGCCGACAACCTGGAGGAAGGTTTGGCTTTCCTGGAAACTCTGGAGGCTCCTTATGTACTGAAAGCTGACGGTCTGTGCGCCGGAAAGGGTGTGCTGATTCTGCCTACTCTGGAAGAAGCTAAGAAGGAGTTGAAGGAAATGTTGGGCGGCATGTTCGGAAATGCTTCAGCTACTGTGGTCATTGAAGAATTCCTCAGCGGAATAGAGTGTTCGGTATTTGTCTTGACAGACGGAAAGAACTACAAGATTCTGCCTGAAGCCAAAGACTACAAACGCATCGGAGAAGGCGACAAAGGTCTGAACACAGGAGGTATGGGTTCTGTTTCTCCGGTTCCTTTTGCAGATGCAGAATGGATGAAAAAAGTGGAAGACCGTATCATCCGCCCTACTGTAGAAGGTTTGGCTGAAGAAGGTATCGACTATAAAGGTTTCATCTTCTTCGGACTGATTAACGTGAAAGGTGAGCCAATGGTCATTGAGTACAATGTACGTATGGGAGACCCTGAAACAGAAAGTGTCATGCTGCGTATCAAGAGCGACCTGGTGGAACTCTTTGAAGGAGTGGCTGCCGGAAACTTGAACGAGAAAGTGCTGGAAATCGATCCACGCAGCGCTGTATGCGTGATGCTGGTTTCTGGAGGTTATCCGGAAGCATACGAAAAAGGATTCGCAATGAGCGGCATCGAAGAAGCGAAAGCTGGAGGAAGCATCGTATTCCATGCCGGCACAGCCTTGAAAGACGGCCAGGTAGTAACAGCCGGAGGACGTGTCATCGCTGTCAGCTCATACGGTGCCAATAAAGATGAAGCCTTGAAACTGTCGTTTACCAACGCAGGAAAGATTTCATTTGAGAAAAAATATTTCCGTTCTGATATCGGATTTGATTTATAATATTTTGCCCTTTCCGCCTGTACTATACGAGTACGGGGGGAAAGGCTTTTTTACTTTCACATTTCATGTACAGCCGAAACAGATTTCAATACGAGGCAGCCACCGGGCGTGCCACCCTCCCCATTGTTTCAATCATCACCCTCATCGCATGGATTATCCCTTCCGTCGGTCATTGGGAGCAATTGGCTTCTTTGCTGGGAGCAGGAGCTACTGCTTATCTGCTTATCGAAACAGATACACGTTTTGCTTTGATACGTACCCGAACGACCTTGCCTTCTTGCTTATTTCTGCTGTTCTATACCGCACTAACCTTCATCCATCCGTGGTCGGTTTTTCATCTGCTTCCCATCTGCTTTATGGGGATGCTCTATTCTCTTTTTCAGAGCTATGAATCGCCTTATGCCTCTACCAGCATCTTCTATGCTTTTCTTTGGCTAAGCTTGGGCAGTCTGGCATTGCCTCCACTGGCATGGCTAGTTCCTTTTCTATACATCCACATGGTGGCATTTCGTTCGTTTGGACTCAAGACTTTCTTTGCCGGCCTTGTCGGATTTGTCACTCCTTATTGGATGTGGCTAGGTTACGGACTTTATCAAGGACAGATACAGGCACTTACAGCGCATATTTCATCGCTGGTGCAGTTTTCCCCTATCCTCTATTCGACATCCAATCTGCTTGAATGGGGCTCCTGGGGAGTGATTCTCCTCCTTTCTCTTTTCTTTGCCATCCGCTACCTGACCAACTCCTATAAAGATAAGGTACAAACCCGCATCACCTTGCAATGTATGCTTCTGATGGCTCTGTGGCTGCATCTGCTCATTGCGCTGCAACCCCATCTGCTAAAGGCACTGTTGCCTCTTACCCTGATTCCTATGTCCTTTGCAGGAGGGCATCTCTTTGCCATCACTTTCAACCGCCTCACTCGGATCCTGTTTCCTGCCACACTGGGAGTTTGTCTTATTCTTTTCTTATTCAACTTATGGATGCATTCATTCAACTTTTAACCGAATGGGGATATGTCGGTATGTTCCTGTCGGCATTCCTGGCAGGAACCATACTTCCCTTCAGTTCGGAAGCAGTCTTGCTGGCCTGTATCGGACTCGGACTGGACCCCGTCGCTTCTACTCTTGCCACCACTACCGGAAATGCTTTGGGCGGCCTTACCTGTTACTGGATTGGCCACCTGGGAAATATGGAGTGGATAGAACAATATTTCAAGGTAGACCAAAAACAGATGGATAAAGCAAAAAGATTTATCCACGGCAGAGGTTCGTGGATTGCCTTGTTCTCTTTTCTACCTGTAATAGGCGACGCTATCCTCATCGTGCTGGGGCTGATGCGTGCCAATATATGGATTGTAACCATATCTATGAGCATCGGAAAGCTGCTGCGATATGCTTTGCTGGTGGCTGCCACACTAAAAATCATCGAACTAATTTAAACTGATTATGATACACTTAGAACAGACTGCAGACGGAAGCTATACGCTTTTCGTACCCGAACTGGACGAACATTATCATTCTGTAAAAGGAGCCTTGACCGAATCGGAACATATCTTCATCAATATGGGATTCAAGCATTGTACGGTAAAAGAGCTGCGTATCCTAGAAATCGGATTCGGAACCGGACTGAATGCTTTCCTAACTTTGCTGGCAGCCGACAAGGCACAGCGTAAGACACATTACACAACGATAGAACGCTATCCGGTGGAAGAAGATATGGTGCATCAACTGGATTATCCGGAACGTATCTGCCCGGAAAGAGCCGGAGACTTCTATGCCCTACATTCCGCCAACTGGAACTGTGATGTAGCGCTGACTCCTTTCTTTACATTGCATAAAATAGAAAATGACTTCACTACCTATCCGTTTGAAGGAGGGTATGACTTGGTTTACTTTGATGCATTTGCTCCTGAAAAGCAACCGGAAATGTGGAGTCAGGAACTGTTCGACTTCCTTTATAAATGTATGAACCCGGGAGGAATCCTTACCACCTATTGCGCCAAAGGGGTAGTAAGACGAATGCTCCAGACATCTGGATTTATAGTAGAACGTCTGTCGGGACCGGTAGGCGGCAAAAGAGAAATCCTCAGAGCGACAAAATAAGATTCATTTCTTTTTCGTATCTTTGTTCACATTAAAAAGAACAGATATGATAAAGAAATTTTTATGCTTAATAATCTGCGTATTGGGACTCTTTTCTTGCAAAAGCGACAGACAAAAGCCTGCAAAGGAAACGCTTACCGTAAGCATCGAACCGATACGCTATTTCACCGAAGCCATTGCCGGTGACAAGTTCAATGTGGTAAGTATGGTTCCCGAAGGAGGAAATCCAGAAACTTACGACCCTACTCCCCAGCAGATGGTGGCACTGCACAAGAGCCGTGCCTTCTTACGCATCGGCTACATCGGATATGAGCAGGTGTGGATGGAAAAGATTCAAGATAATGTGCCGGAACTGGAAATCTTTGACCTCTCCGAAGGTATAAACCTGATTAAGGAGGCATGTACGCATCATACGCACACACATACTTCGGGAGTGGAACCACATATTTGGAACTCGATACCCAACGCACGCATCATTGCCAACAACATCTTACAGGCTTTACAGAAACTGACTCCGGAATATACCGACTACTACCGACAACGGACAGACAGCCTGTTCCTACAGATTCATAAAGTGGAAATGGAAGTCAACGCTTATATGCAGAATACTCAAGGGACTTTCTTGATTTTCCATCCGGCACTGACTTATTTTGCCCAAGACTATGGCTGGACACAACTCAACATTGAAGAGGGAGGAAAAGAACCTTCTCCGGCACATTTGCAACAAATTATCCGACAGTGCAAAGAGAAAGAAGTAAAGACTATCTTCATCCAAAAAGAATTTGACACGCGAAATGCAGAACTGATTGCACGGGAAATAGGTGCAGAAATGGTCAGCATCAACCCGCTGAGCTACCACTGGGATGAGGAAATGATTCAAATTGCTAAAGTGTTAGGTAAATAAACGGTATATGATGGATAAACAACCTCTCATTCAATTGGAACAAATCAGTGCTGCCTATGAGCGAAAAACGGTACTGGAAAAAGTAGACCTCACAGTTTATGAACGCGATTTCCTGGGTGTTATCGGTCCTAACGGCGGAGGAAAGACTACCTTGATGAAAATCATCTTGAAGCTGCTGCCTGCTACTGCCGGACAAATCAGATACTTTCATAAAGGACAGGAGGTGCCGGAAATCAATATGGGCTACCTGCCGCAATATAGTTCTATCGACAAGAAATTCCCGATTTCAGTCTATGAGGTAGTCCTTTCAGGACTGCATCGTGAAAAACCTCTTTTCCGCTCTTTCAACAAAGAGCAACACCACAAAGTGGAAGAAGTGATTGCACGTATGGGACTGGAAGGTATGGAGGACCGCTCCATAGGACAACTGAGCGGCGGACAGCTGCAAAGAGCGCTTCTCGGAAGAGCACTGGTGGCCAATCCGCAAGTCGTCATTCTGGATGAACCCAACACATACATCGACAAGCGTTTTGAAGCCAAACTCTATTCTCTGCTGGAAGAAATCAACCGTGAAAGGGCCATCATCCTAGTAAGCCATGATATCGGTACCGTACTGCAAAACGTAAAGTCTATCGCCTGTGTCAACGGCACACTAGACTACCATCCCGATACGGAAGTGCCTACCGAATGGTTGGAAGAGCATTTCGGTTGCCCAATAGATTTGCTCGGACACGGAAACCTTCCACACCGCATATTGAAACAACACCATCACCCATAATCACTAAAAAACGAAAAACTATTTTAAACTCGGGCACCCCCTGTGATGAAATTCACTATCTTTGCACCCTATATCTATTGATAATTAAAGAGAGACAATATCATTCACATGAAACAGTACAACAAAATTAACAATCTGGTGGGCTGGCTTACTTTCGCCATTGCAGCATTCACTTACTGCATGACCATTGAACCGACCGCCAGTTTCTGGGACTGCCCGGAATTTATTACCACAGGATATAAACTTGAAGTTGGACACCCTCCTGGTGCACCTTTCTTCATGCTTACAGCCAACCTCTTCAGCCAGTTTGCAAGCGACCCGTCACAGGTAGCCATGATGGTCAATATCATGAGTGCCCTGATGAGTGCAGCCTGTATCTTGTTCCTGTTCTGGAGTATCACCCATCTGACAAAGAAGCTGATTTGCCCCAATGAGACGGAAATGACTACCGGAAAACTCATTTCTATTATGGGTTCAGGATTGGTAGGTGCGTTGGCTTATACTTGGAGTGACACTTTCTGGTTCAGCGCTGTAGAGGGTGAGGTATATGCTTACTCCAGCCTTTTCACAGCCGTAGTGTTCTGGCTGATTCTGAAATGGGAAAGCCAGGCCGACGAAGCACACAGCGACCGATGGCTCATCCTGATAGCTTACCTCACCGGCTTATCTATCGGTGTACACTTGCTGAACTTGCTGTGTATCCCTGCCATCGTACTGGTATATTATTACAAAAAGAACCCTCACGCTAACCTCAAAGGGAGCATGCTTGCCCTAACCGGTGCCATGGCACTTATTGCAGCTGTACTTTACGGCATTGTTCCCGGCATCGTTAAAGTGGGCGGATGGTTTGAACTGCTTTTCGTAAACAACCTGGGATTCTCTTTCAATACCGGACTGATTATCTACATCATCCTGCTGATTGCAAGTTTGGTATGGGGTGTTTATGAAAGTTTCACCCAGCGCAGCCGCAAATACATGAACTTATCATTCCTGATTACCATTGCCTTGCTGGGTATTCCATTCTACGGACACGGATGGAGCAGTGCAATCATCGGACTTGGTGTCTTGGCTGCTCTTTCGACCTATCTCTTTATGGACCTGCCAGAAAAATACTGCGTCAGTGCACGTACGCTGAACACTTCCCTGCTGGCACTCATGATGATTGTAGTAGGCTATTCTTCGTATACAGTGATTGTAATCCGCTCGGCTGCAAATACTCCGATGGACCAGAACTCGCCAGAAGATATCTTTACTTTGGGAGAATATCTAGGACGCGAGCAATATGGTACACGCCCTTTGTTCTACGGACAGACTTATGCCTCTAAACCCGCATTGAAACAAGTAGATGGAGGCTGTGTGTACGATGTAACAGAAGGTGCACCTGTATACCAACGCAAGGAAAAAGAAAGTGCCGACGAAAAGGACAGCTATGAAGTGGTAAGAAACAAAACTGACTATAAATACGCACAGAATATGCTGTTCCCGCGTATGTATAGCTCCGACCACGCCAAAGCCTACGAAAGTTGGGTGGGTGGCATAGAAGGCCGTCAGGTTCCTTATGACCAATGTGGAGAAATGGTTATGGTGAAAGTGCCTACACAGTGGGACAACATCAAATTCTTCTTCATCTACCAGCTCAACTATATGTACTGGAGATACTTTATGTGGAACTTTGCCGGACGACAAAACGATATTCAAGGACAAGGAGAAATAGAACACGGCAACTGGATTACCGGTATTCCATTTGTAGACAATATGCTGGTAGGAGACCAAAGTCTGCTTCCTAGCGAACTCAAGAATAACAAGGGACACAACGTATTCTTCTGCCTGCCGCTAATTCTCGGACTGATAGGCCTGTTCTGGCAAGCTTATAAAGGCGACCGAGGCATTCAGCAGTTCTGGATCGTATTCTTCCTCTTCTTCATGACCGGACTGGCTATTGTGCTCTATCTGAACCAAACTCCGATGCAGCCACGTGAACGTGACTATGCTTATGCCGGCTCGTTCTATGCTTTTGCCATCTGGATTGGATTGGGAGTGGCAGCCATTGCCGAACACCTGCAAAACAAAATGGGAGAAAAGCCTGCTGCTATCTTGGCCGGCGTAATCTGTCTGATGGTGCCTCTACAAATGGTCAGCCAGACTTGGGACGACCACGACCGTAGCGGACGATTCACTTGCCGTGATTTCGGGCAGAACTATCTGAACACATTGCCAGAAAAAGGCAACCCGATTATCTTTACCAATGGAGATAACGATACCTTCCCACTTTGGTATAACCAAGAAACTGAAGGGTTCAGAACAGATGTCCGTGTATGCAACCTGAGCTATCTGCAAACCGACTGGTATATCGACCAGATGAAACGTCCGGCTTACGACTCTCCATCTGTTCCTATCAACTGGGACCGTATTGATTACGTACAAGGACACAACGAAGCTATCGCAGTCCGTCCGGAAGTAATGAGTGCCATCAATAAACTCTACCAGCAAAGTCCGGAAGAAGCAAAAGCTGAATTTGGCGACAATCCGTACGAACTGAAAAATATTCTGAAATATTGGGTACGCGCCAAAAACAATGCCTTCCAGATAATCCCTACTGACAGTATTGTCATCAAATTGGACAAGGAAGCCATCAAACGCTCGGGCATGCTCACTCCAGACTCGATACCTGAATATATGAATATCTCGCTGAAAGGAAAGAGAATGCTCTACAAGAGTGAACTGATGATGTTGGAAATGCTGGCAAACACAAACTGGGAACGCCCAATGTATATGGCTTTCACAGTAGGAACAGGCAATCATCTGAACCTTACCAACAACTTCCTTCAAGAAGGACTGGCTTATCGTATCACTCCGTTTAACAATACCCAGCTGGGCAGAACCATCGATACAGAAAAGATGTTCGACAACTTGATGCACAAGTTCAAATTCGGAGGCATCGACAATCCGGACATCTATCTGGACGAAACTGTATTGCGAATGTGTAATACTCACCGCCGCCTGTTTGTACAGTTGGCTACACAGCTCATCAAGGAAGGCAAGAAAGAGAAAGCTCTGGAAGCATTGAACTATTGCGAAAAAGTAATCCCTTCGTCTACGGTAAGACATGACTATATCTACAGTGGCTCTAAAGAAATGGCCGACGACTTCAAAGCTTTGGGAAATAACCAAAAGGCAGAAGAAATTCTAAAGCAGCTGGCCAACAACTCGCTTGAATATGCCACTTGGTATATGAGCATGAAGGATGAGCATTTTGCAGGTGCTTACGAAGAATGCATGAGACATTTCTACATTTTGGATGATGTGTGCAAATCGCTGGCCAAACTGAAAGACAGCAAGACTGGAAAAGCACCCGAATCGGCAGCCTTCTATTCTGAGAAGTTTGAGCAACTATACAAACTACTGGAACTAAAAATGGGGGTCAACTCACAAAAGAGAGAACTTAATTAAACAGTATTCATTGTTACAGGTTGCATCCGGAAGAAAGTTTCTATCTACCGAATGCAACCTTTTTTATACTTAACTCCATGTTAATAGAACAACCACCTGTCGTGCTGCGATGGCTCTATCCAGGAGCTTTGTGGCGCATGAACGAGAAAGAAAAATCGGTCTATCTCACCTTTGATGACGGACCGATTCCCGACATCACTCCATGGGTGCTCAACTTATTAGACAAATACCAGATAAAGGCAACCTTTTTCATGGTGGGTGATAATGTAAGAAAACATCCGGAAGAATTTCAAATGGTAGTAGAACGAGGACACCGGATAGGAAACCATACCTTCAATCATATCCGTGGGTTTGAGTTTAGAAGCAAGAATTATCTTGCCAATACAGACAAGGCCAACGAATATCTCAAGACCGACCTCTTCCGCCCTCCTCACGGACACATGAGATGGAGCCAGTATTTCACCCTCAAACAGAAATACCGCATCGTGATGTGGGACCTGGTGACACGCGACTACAGCAAGAAACTCAACGGACCGCAGGTCTTGCAAAACGTAAAAAGATATGTGAGAAACGGATCGATCATTACATTTCACGATTCTCTGAAATCAGAAAAGAACATGAAATATGCTTTGCCCCGCGCCATTGAATGGCTAAAGGAACAAGGATATACCTTCAAGGTATTCGATTAAAAAAACGGTGATGTGAAAACTCTTCTTCACATCACCGCTTTTCCTTTTTTCCTTGTTCATCAGTTGACCAATATTTCACAAAGTTTATCTTGAAAAGCACGAGCCTCACGCCCTTTCAGCACATTCTGATTAATGACTACAAACGCTAGCCGATGCCCATTGGCTGCAGTGGCATAACCCGCCAACGAGCTCACTCCCATCAGTGTTCCCGTCTTGGCACGTATGTTGCCCAACGCCTTCCCCTTCTTCATACGATAATGAAGTGTACCATCTTTTCCCGCAACAGGCAGCGCCTCATAGAAGGGCTGAAACACTGCCGGATGACAGTAAGCATACTTCAAATATTCCAACAACAAATCGGGCGATACATAATTATACAACGATACACCACTGCCATCTGCAATGCTATATCTCTCGGGCAGACGTCCTATCTGCTTTTTCATAAACCTACGGATGGCAGAAGTAGCTTGCGAAGCTCCTACATATAAACTATCGGATGCACAGGCACCCAAGTGATAAAACATCGCCTCCGCCGAAAGGTTATCGCTCTTCTTCAAGGCACGCTTCAACACCGGCACAATACTACGCACCACCGAATCGACCAGCACAGCAGTATCGGGAAGTTCAGCAAAGGAAACCGTATCTACCGTAATTCCCTGATTGCGCAAAGAGGTACGGAAAGTATGCAGAAAAAAGCCGCCAGAATCATACATATTCAAAGTCTGCTTCATCGGACGATCCACATTTCCCGTCACCCGAATCACATTCTGGTTATGCAGCCAGTCTCTGCCCACGGCTCCTTGCTCCAGCTGCGGTTGGTGACTATAGGCCTTGTTTTCTATCCGGTAATATTCGGAAGGTGGATATACACTTACTTCGGGACGCTCTCCCGGCTGCAAAGGACGTACAGACACTTCCACACAACCACGATTGAGCATCAACGGGGAAAGATAAGGCTGGAACGATGCCGGAGTATCATCCCAAGCCCATCCTGCTCCCCAATAAAGAGAGTCTTTAAAAGATATATCACCTATTAAACTACCTGTGACACAACGTATCCCTAAGTTATCAACAGCCCGTGAAAAGCGGTTGATATCTTCAGGCATCAATTCCGGGTCCATTCCGCCCTGCACATACAAGTCACCATGCAACACACTGTCGGAAGTAATCTCTCCACAATATGCCAGCCTGGTCTTGAATACATAGTCTTCTCCCAACTCTGCCAATGCCGTTACACTGGTAACCACCTTTTCTATCGAAGCCGGACGATAGAGTTTCTTGTCCTGATGCCGAAACACATATTTGCCTTCTGTAAGGTCGAACACTACAATTCCCACTTCAGAGGTTCTCAAGAGAGCGGCGTTTGCCACATAATTCTCCAGACGCTGCCCCAAAGGTTGCGCCACTGTCGGCAAAGCCATGCAACAAAGCACCAAAAGAAAGGCCGAAATCTTCATGAGCCACATATCTATAAAATCAACAAAACATCAATTATTCCGCTTCACGGAAAATCTCACCCACGGTAGGATGAGGAAATACATATCGCTGCCAGTCAGAGAGTTTTCTTCCGTCCTCTATCATCATGGCTGCCATGACAATCAACTCGGAAGCCGGATTTCCCAAAAGATGTACCCCCAACAAATAATCTTCATCGTCTACAAATATCTTGCATACTCCGTTCACTCCTTCATTTTCGGCTACAAAACGACCGGAATAGGCCATTGGCAACTGAATACAACGATAATCTATCTCCATCAGTTTCAGTGCCTCTTCTGAAGCACCCACCGAGGCTACTTCAGGATTGGTATATACTACCGATGGGATAGAACGGTAACTCATCTTGTCCGGTTTGCCCAAGATGTGATGTACCGCAACTTCTGCCTGCCGTACAGCCGTATGAGCCAACAAGGAACGACCGTTCAAATCACCGCATACATATACATCCGGCAGGGAAGTCTGCATAAACTCATTCACTTCGGGAACACCATGCTGGTTGCATTTCAAACCCAGACCTTCCAGACCAAAACCATGAGTCACCGGTCGGCGTCCTACACTCATCAATACTTTATGCGCCTCCAGCGAGCCTGCCTCACCTTGCTTTTCAAAAGAAATTAAAGTACCTTCGGCAACCGGTGCCAATGAGGTCACCTTGGTACCCATCAAGAACTTCACCCCTCTGCGCGTATACTCCTCACGCAACAAGGCAGCCAGTGCAGGGTCTGTTCCCTGCAAGATTTCATCCATCATTTCAATTACAGTAACCGGTACCCCCAAGCTACAGAAGAAAGAGGCAAACTCCATGCCTATCACTCCTCCTCCCACTACTGCCAACGAGCGCGGCACCTCCTTGTTGTTGAGAGCCTCCCGGTGAGTCCAGTAGTCCACTTGCCCTATTCCCGGAACAGGCGGAACAAAAGTTTCGCTTCCGGTACAAAGAATAAGTTTTTCACACTCATAACTCTCCTCTCCGCACCGTATCGTATGAGCATCCACCACCTGGGCTTCCCCCTGCACTACCGTTACACAGCAATCCTTCAAGCGGTTCTTGATGCCCAGCACCAGTTTACGCACCACTTTGGCTTTGCGGGCAACAATCTTGGACAAGTCAAATTCCGGCTGTTCCACTTTTACCGCATATTTTCCGGCATGACAAGCCATATCATACACTTTGGCCGAATACAACAAAGTCTTGGTAGGAATACAACCTTCATTCAAGCATACTCCACCTACACTATTCTTTTCAAAGAGCACCACGCTCATACCAGCCTTACCTGCCGTTTCGGCAACAGTATATCCGGCCGGACCTCCACCAATTACTGCAATTTGGAACTTCATATAATCACTCAGATTAAAAAGGTTAATAAAATGTTCTCCAAGTTATTTCTTTTTCTCCACCCACTGCATAAACTCCTTGCAGTTCTGCGGAGAGACCTGTATCTTCTCCAGCTTGCCTCCCTCACGGAAACAGATTTCCACACGGTGTGAAGACAATGCCGGAGCCACTACATAAGATGTCACCTCATCCATACGCTCAATATCTTTGAGGAGCAGAGTACGTCCGGGTACAAAACGGCCGCTCTTGATACACACCTCTCCGTCGGAACTCACAATATAATGCGTATGAACCAGCATCTCTATTTCAAATATCATCAGCATAGCTACTACAAACGTAGCTGCATAATAATGGAACCAAAAGAAATCGAATAACAAGAAAGCGGTAACAGCCATCAGCAGCCAATACCACCAGTCTACTTTAGAATGAAAAGTTCTGTTCATGAATCAAACTACTATAATAAAAACAACACATATCTGCAAGCCATCAATAACTGCGATATAACTTAATTATTCGTGAAGATAGCAAAATATCGCTTATCCTAGCACAACTTTTTCAAAACAGTCTTGAAAAAAACACAAGATAAGGGCTAGACATCCTTCTTTTTTTGTAGTTTTGCAACAATATATATCATCACTATGGTAAGGAAATTCGATTTTCTCGTTATCGGTTCAGGAATTGCCGGAATGAGCTTTGCGCTAAAAGTGGCGCAGAAAGGTTCGGTTGCACTTATTTGCAAAGCCGGACTAGAAGAAGCCAATACCTACTATGCGCAGGGAGGTATTGCTTCTGTTACAAATCTAAAAGTAGATAACTTCGAGAAACACATCCACGACACAATGGTGGCAGGCGACTGGATTAGCGATCCTGCTGCTGTAGAAAAAGTGGTAACCAATGCCCCTTCCCAGATTGAAGAACTGATAAAATGGGGAGTTGACTTTGATAAAAACGGAGACGGTGATTTCGACCTTCACAGAGAAGGAGGACATTCTGAGTTCCGAATCCTGCATCACAAAGACAACACTGGAGCTGAAATACAGACCAGTTTGATTGAAGCGGTTAAACAGCATCCAAACATCACTGTATTCAGTCATTTCTATGCAGTGGAAATCATTACTCAACACCACTTGGGCATCATCGTTACCCGCCATACCCCAGGTATCAAATGTTACGGCGCATATGTGCTGAACGAAGAGACCAATGAAGTAGACACTTTCTTGTCAAAAGTAACCGTAATGGCTACTGGAGGATGCGAGGCAGTGTACAACAACACCACCAACCCGCTTGTAGCTACCGGTGACGGTATCGCAATGGTATACCGTGCAAAAGGTATAGTAAAAGACATGGAATTCATCCAGTTCCATCCTACCGCCCTCTTCCATCCGGGAGACCGTCCTAGCTTCCTGATTACAGAAGCCATGCGCGGATATGGCGGCGTTCTGAGAAACATGGCCGGCGAAGAGTTCATGCAGAAATACGACCCGCGCCTGTCATTGGCTCCACGTGACATTGTGGCACGCGCCATCGACAACGAACTGAAACAACGTGGTGAGGACCATGTATATCTGGATGTAACCCATAAAGCCCCAGAAGAAACCAAAAAACATTTCCCAAACATCTACAAGAAATGTCTCAGCTTAGGCATCGACATCACCAAGGAATATATCCCTGTTGCTCCTGCTGCACACTATCTCTGCGGCGGTATCAAGGTTGACCTGGACGGACAGTCCAGCATCAAGCGCCTGTATGCCCTAGGTGAATGTTCTTGCACCGGACTGCACGGCGGAAACCGCCTGGCTTCAAACTCCCTGATTGAAGCTATCGTATATGCCGATGCTGCCGCCAAACATGCACTGAGTGTACTTGACCGCTATGACTTCAACGAAGATGTACCTGAATGGAATGACGAAGGTACCATCAGCACAGAAGAGCGTATCTTGATTACTCAAAGTATGAAAGAAGTCAATCAAATCATGGAATCATACGTAGGTATCGTAAGAAGTAACCTCCGCCTGGTACGTGCTTGGAATCGTCTGGACATCTTGTATGAAGAAACCGAACGTCTGTTCAAACATGTAAAGGCTTCAAGAGAAATCTGCGAACTCCGAAACATGATTAATGTGGGATACTTGATTACCCGTCAGGCCATGGAACGTAAGGAAAGCCGCGGCTTGCATTACACCATAGACTATCCACATGCTAAAGAGGAGAACAAATAACTCTCACTGAGAGCTATCTCCAAAAAACCGTTTTAATCAAACCTTGTCAAGGAAATGATTAAAACGGTTTTTTTATGAATCACTTCTATTTTTTCATCAACACAAAAGTGATTAATCCATGTGAGAGAAGCAGAGGCTCCCTATTTTTTTGTATTGCCGATTAACACCCTTTGGGGACTGCAAGCCTCCAACCATCTGACAAACCCTTCAGTATTTTTCATGGTATTTTTATCAGTGAAAACCAATCGATTTGTTACACTTCTAACTTAACACCAAGCAAGAATTTACCTCCTAACTTATTTCAAATTTTCTATAACAGATTAAATCTCAACTATTATAGAAAATAATATGTTGAAGTATACTCTCTCCATCAGAATAAGGGTAAGGCATAAAACAGACTACTAATAGTAATATCAAAAATATAGCAATAATTATTACCGTACCCCATATTATAAGCGATGAAGGTATTTCTCCTAAAAGATTACGAACTTTTTCAGAACGTAACTCTATTTCTTCAGATAATTTTTTTGTTTGAACTTATCATATCTATTGTACGCATTATTGGGTTCAAAATTCTATTTCATACCATTCTTCAACAATTATGTTCCTAATTCAAGTTGATTCTTGACCAAATTAAAGTATGCACCTCTCTTTTTGATGAGAGATACATGATTGCCGGTTTCAACTATTTTTCCTCCATCAACAACGATAATCTGGTCTGCGTTTTTGACTGTAGATAACCTATGTGCTACAACAACAACTGTACGACCTTTGTAAAATTCATCAAGGTTCTCCACAATTGCTCTCTCGTTTTTGGCATCAAGTGAATTGGTGGCTTCATCCATAAAGATGAAGTCTGGACTCTTATAGACTGCACGGGCTATGAGGATACGTTGCTTTTGCCCTTGGCTTAAACCTATGCCATCTCTGCCAATTATGGTATTATATTTTAGAGGAAGCCCCATCACATAATCATGTATATTTGCAATTCGGGCAGCTCTTTCAAGCCTCATTACATCGACATCACCGTCATCAACGGCGATGTTTCTTGCAATAGACTCAGAAAATATTACTCCATCTTGCATTACCACTCCACAATGACGTCTCCACCATTTGAGGTTATATTCATTAATGTTTCGCCCAGCTATAGTGATAGAACCAGACATAACTGGATAATAACCAAGTATAAGT
>RCNI01000724.1_pt1 | contig 19595 bp, 20 predicted proteins | sample 2041151 | NCBI WGS metagenome assembly RCNI01 (sample SAMN09708214, study PRJNA481090) | feces metagenome | isolation source: feces | place: Antarctica: Albino Rookery | reverse complement strand
AGAGCTTTATAGAGATAGAGGATTCTTTATATTTGCAGAACCAAGATTTAGACACTTAGAGGGGATTAAATCTGAATATGTTACTTCTTGGAGTGAATTTTTACAAATTATAAGTGTCTTTCTAAAAAATAAAAACCAACTATTAGATGTATATCCCCATATAATAATAAGTGGAGTAGAAAACCTGTTAAAATATTGCAAAGTATACACATTAAGCCATTTTGGTGTTGAGGAGCTAAACGATGTAGCTTACGGGCAAGCACATAGTTACTTCTTTGACCAGTGGAGTAAGTTTATTACTATTTTATCAAACAACGGATATAAAGTACATTATGAATTACATTCAACTATAAATACAGTAAAAATTCCTATAAAAGGTATACTACCTAGTAACTTAAAAGAATTAGACGTTAAAACAGATAAAAAGACTGGGGATAGGTATGTAGAATATGAAAAAACAGTCCCTGATATGAAGTCAAAATTTTTAAACCCAATCTTAAATATAGTTGACAATATATTATATTTAAGTATCACTCAAGATGAAAATGAAGAAGAAAAAAGATGTATACATCTAAGAGAAACTATGTATTGGAAAGCAGGTATAACCTTTAGAGGAGAGGTTCCTGAAACTATAGAATTAAACGCAAATATCCTTAAGGACACTTTTGAAAAAGCTATTAATAATTATGAATTAACAGAAGAGAAGGAAATAATAGATGCTAAACCTTCCTTTGAAGAAGTGTTACAAGAAGTAGGAGAAATAGGGAAGAGATTGTGTGGCGAAGGAAAAAGAGACGAATTAACAAAAGTGATTGAGAAATATCTTGGAGAGGGAGCTAAGGTTAGCGAGGCTTCCGAAGAACAAGAGGAAGAAGTCAATCTTATATTAATGGAATTAAAGGAAATAGAATAAAAAATGGGGGATAATCCCCCCCAAAGGAGGTTAAAAGATGAAACGATTAAAAGAAAATTTATTAATGTATATCGTATTTATATTAGATAGTATTGTAGGTATTGTGGACACCATTTTTTATGTGGGCATTCCAATTATTGGAATATGGATTGGTTTTAACTTTATAGGTAGTTATGGAGTTAGTTGGTATATAGTATTATTATTGGTAGGTAGTTCTTTAGAATTGATAAAGAAAGTATATTATGTGTTTAGTGAGGAGATGTGATAATATGAAGATTATTTTAATGATTTATTTAATAACTTGTTGGGTTACTTTTGCACTAAGAACTGCTTTTATTTACTATGCAGAAATAGACAGAGAAAAGTATAATATATTTCCCCAAATACTTTTATCTGCTGGTTTAACTCCATTACAAACATTAAAAATATGGGAGAGTTTAACAAAAATATCATTTGTTTTCTTTCCTGTTATAAATGTTCTTAATAGCGTGATATATTTTTTAATGATTATTTGCTATAAGAAACTATTCAAAAAACTAAAAAATGAAGGAGGGAATTAATATGGCGAATTTGTTTTTTGCAATGGGAAATTTTTTAGTATTGTCAATAATAACAAAGCTATCTATCGAAGAGGTAAAAATAGATAATCTATTTTTTGGTGCGGTAGTGTTAATTACTATAGGAACGCTATTAACAGGTAGTTTTTTAGGTGCTAGTATGATAGCTCATATAAATGCTAGTATAATGATAACAGAGGTTATAATGTTACTTTTAAATAGATTTTACTATGGGAAAAAAGATAATGGGTAGAATTATAGGAGGGTAAACAATGTGTGTAACCAAATTAATTTTTAAATATGGAACTATGAATTCAGGGAAATCTCTTCAACTGTTATCAGAAGTGTATGATTTATCTAAAGTAAATTCCAATATACTTATTCTTAAACCAGATATAGACACTAGAACAAAAAACACAGTCAGAAGTAGAATAGGCATTGAAAGAAAGTGTCAACTAATACACAAACATAGTAATTTGTATAATCTATGTAGAGGATATTCTTTTGTTTTTATAGATGAGTGTCAATTTTTAACAAAGGAACAAATAGATATACTAAGAACCATATCCTACAATGGTGTTAATGTGGTTTGTTATGGATTACTTACAACTTTCAAACGAGAGCTTTTTGAAGGTAGTAAGAGATTGTTAGAAGTGGCAGATGAAATAGAGGAGTTAAAAGGAAGATGCGAATGTTGTGGGGAAAAAGCTACTATCAATATAAGATTAGTTGATGGGAAAATAGCTCTTGAAGGAGAGGAAATTTGCATCGGAGATGAGGAATATAAAGCAATATGTTATAGTTGTTATATGAAGTGTCTAAAAGAAGAGCGTAATTTACTATAGTGTAAAAAGGGGAAAATCCCCTTTTTTCTTTTTTTTGGTTTACACTTTTAAAATCAAATGTATATAATATAATATAATATAATAATAAAAAGAAGGTGAAAAAATGAGAAAAATAATTTCAGGAACTATCCCAAAAAATTTCTTTTGTAAAAGATGTAGAAGAGCAACAAATACTATCTATAAAGAGGGAGAAGAGACCTATTGTGAGAATTGTGTTGTGCTACAAGACGACACTTCAATAACTATAGACGATTGGAGGAAAAACCTAAATATTTTAAAACAGGAGGGGTGAAGATGGCTCGATTGTTAAAATGTTACGGAGTAAAATGTTTAGAAGATAATAAAAAATATCCTAAGAACGAACTTACGACATATAAAGGGAAAAATTATTGTGAAGAGTGTTTAAAGGTTATAAAAGAACGAGATAAAGATTATGACGAATTATGTAAATATATATGTAAGATTTTTAATTGTCCGTACGTAAACCCATATGTAAAAAGTCAGATAAGTCAATTTGAAAAGGGAGGCTTCTCCCTTAAAGGAATTAGGAGTACGTTGAAGTATATAGTAGAAATACTAGGGATATCTCTTCAAGAGCGTTATGGGATAGCGATGGTCAAATATCGATATTACGAAGCTAAAAAATTTGCAGAAGAGAGAAGTAAGCAGTATAAACAAGTAGAGGAGCAAGAAGTACAAAAAAAGCCAAATGAAGTGAGATATGTAAAAATTGAAGACTATAGGAGTAATCATCCTAAAAAAAAGTTTTCATTGGATAATTTAAAAAAATAGAAAGGGGTTAGTTGAAATGGGATTAGAAAATAAAAGAGCTACCTATAATGTTTTAGGAGGACTATGTAAAAATCCTCAATTTTTCAGAAATGATGTATATAGTTTAAATCCAGATGACTTTCCATTGGAAATACATCAGATTATATTCACGGCTATATATGAATTAGCATTTGACAATCCAGAATTAAAAGAGATAACACCAATAGATATAGACAATTTTTTAGCAGGTTATCCAGATTATTATAAAAAATTTGAAACGGGGAAAGGATTCGAGTATTTAGTTAAATCTATAAACTCTTGCAATGTAGAGTTATTCAGTAAATATTATAATGAATTAAAGAAATTTAGTTTGTTGAGAGTATATGAAGAAAATGGTTTTAATGTAAAAAAAATATATGATTATGAGGAACCAAACATAAAAAAGAAAGGCGAACAGTTTGACAAATTAATGAAAATGTCAGAAGATGACATAGTAAAAGAGGTAACTTTAAATATTTTAGAAGTGAGAGAAAAATGGAATTTCACTAACAATATGGAGAAAACTGGTTACCACGCTTCTGAACACATAGATGAAAACCTAAAAAAACTTTTAGAAGAAGGAGAAATAGGTTTAGGGTTAAGTAGTATTTATTTAAATAGTATATTTTTAGGAGGGATTAGGAAAAAATTCCTTTTAAGAAGTGCCAATTCAGGAGGAGGGAAGAGTAGATTATTTGTCGCAGATGCTTGCGAGTTCGCTTGCAGTCATAAATTCAATTCACAAAAAGGATGGATAGAAATAGGACAAAACTCTCCTACGTTATATGTGTGTACAGAATTAGAATTACAAGAAATACAAATACTAATGACAGCATATATATCTGGAGTAACAACTAGAGAAATAAAAGCTGGAAACCTATCTAAAGAAAAGCAGGAAAGAATAGAAAAAGCTAAAGAAATAATTAAAGAAGCCCCTCTTTTTATAGAAGTTTTGGAAGATGGAGACATCACAGATTTAAGTATGCTTATAGAAAACTACATTTTAAAAGAAGGCATAGTAAATGTGATTTATGACTATATAGAAAATTCACCTAAAATGTGTAGAAGTGTAGCGAAATTATATGGTATTAGCAATGTTAGAGAAGACCAAGTCCTACAGAACTTTACTAATGCCTTCAAAAAACTAGCAGTTAAATATAATGTTTTTGTAGAAAGCGGGACGCAATTAAATAGAGAGATAACCTATGATGAAAATATGTTAGCAGGAGGTAAAGGTACAGCTAGAAAAGTGGACAGTGGGGTCATTATAGGATATGTAAGCAATGATGAACTAAAAAAAATACAAGGTCTTTGCGAAGCTACTGGAAAAACCCCTAACTATGCTCATCACATATATAAAAATAGAGGGGCTGGAGAAAGTAGAATAATAGTTTTTACAAAAATGAATTTAGGTAATATGACTGAGGAATTTTGTTTTGCTTGCGATTATAATTATAATAAAATAGATATACAAGGGATGGAAATAAAACCAATAGTTGCTAAACAAGTAAAACCAAAGGAGACTCTTAATCCCTTTGAAGTAGAGTATGGAGAAGTTGATTTTTAGGTGGTGTTGTGTAGTGGATGCCAAAGAAGTAATAGATAGATTAAACGAAATAGATATATATGAAATCTTATTAGATTTAGAGGCTAATCCAATAATGACTAATAATGCTATCTATTGCAGAACAATTTGTCATGGGGGAGATAGTCAAAAATTATATTATTATTTCGATAGAAAAATATTTAAATGTTTTACACATGGTTGTAAGATAGGTAATATATTCAACCTATTAATGATGGTTAAGAACTGGGACTTCATTACGGCTTACAACTATATTTGCGAAAAATTTAATTTTTCTCGAGAAGTCCACTTAGAAGAAAGATTAGATTTTAGTTTTTTTGAAAAGTTTGAAGCCATAAGTAATAAATGGGAATACACCCCTCTTAATAAAAACATCTTAAAGGGGTACTACCCTTTTTACTATCAAGGGTGGTTAGAAGAACACATTACTATAGACACAATGAAAAAATTTAATATACTTTTCAATGTTAAAGACTATAGAATAGTAATCCCTCACTATAATATAAAAGGAGAATTGATAGGTATTAGGAGGCGTAATTTAACTAATACAGACCTCCTAAAAGGAAAATATATGCCAGAGGTTATAAATGGGGTTACCTATTCTCACTCTTTAGGAGGTAATTTATATGGCTTAAACAATACATTACAGTATATTATTGAGAGTAAAACTATCATTTTATTCGAAGCGGAGAAGTCAGTTTTGCAATTAGATAGTTATAATTTGGGGTTGGGAGGAGTAGCTTTATGTGGTAGTAGCTTAACAGGTGGTCAGTTTGAAATATTAGTAGATTTGATAAATGAACATGATATAAAAGAAGTGGTTGTAGCTTTAGATAAAGAATTTATAGAAGTGGGAGATAAATTAGAAGAATTTTATCAAAGAAAAATAAGATTAAATATTATAGAAAAATTATTACCGTATGTAGATGTTTCTGTAATTTGGGATGTTGATAACTTATTGGATTATAAAAATTCACCCACAGACAAAGGAAGCGAAATATTTAAAAAATTATTAACAGAGAGAGTCAAAACAGATTAAAAGGAGAGAGTTATATGAATTTTCTATGTAATAACAAAAATAATAACTTAATAGAGGGGATTTTAAACAAATATGGTCTTACTAAGGAAATGTTAGATAATCCTACAAGCAAATGTGCGAAAGGATACAATAATATGGAATTGGGATTGACAACAATATTAGAGATAATTAGGGAAGGAAAAATAATAGGAATATTAACAGATGATGATTGTGATGGGTTTACCTCTTCTGTAGTTATGAATAACTATTTAGAAAGGCTGGGAGTAAAACCTCTTATATTTTTCCACGAGGGGAAAAAACATGGACTCACAGAAGACGTGATAATAGATATTAACTCTAAAAACATAGACCTATTGATAATGCCAGATGCTGGTAGTTCAGACGCTATGTTCGACAGATTAAACAATAATATCAAGGTTATAGTATTAGACCATCACCTTTTCAATGGAGAAGTTCCTGACAATGTAATTAGGATAAATAACCAAGATATTTTAAATGAAGAGAGCAATCCAAATTTAACTGGCGTTGGGATGGTATATCGTTTTATACAAAATTTAGATATGTTATTAGCTACGAATTACTCTGATGAAGATGTAGATTTAGTAGCGTTGGGTCAGATAGGAGATAGTTCCGATATAAGTAATGCAGAGATTAGGTTTATAGTTAATAAAGGTCTCCATAATATTAATAATAAATTTATATTAACTATTCTTAAAGATAGGTTGGAGAGAAAGGAAAAAATAACCCCTAGAGATTTAAGCTTTGAGGTAATACCCTATATTAATGCAGTTGCAAGGATTGGGAGTAAAGAGGAAAAAATTAACTTATATAAAGGTTTAAAACAATCTCCTTCTTTTGAAGAATATGAAACAAAAAAAAGGAGAAAGAAGAATAGGTCAACTGGTAAATTTGAATATATAGATTATAAATACACTGGCTATGACAAACTATACCAAGAATTGATATTAATAAAAAAGAGACAAAATACTATAATTGATGATACTTTAAAACAAACTATAGTTTCAGTGGAAAAAGATGGGGGAGTGGTTCTAGCTAAAATGGAAGAAGGGGAAAATCGAGGTCTTACTGGACTTATAGCTAATAAAATGACTACCATATTCAACAAACCAACCATCTTATTGCTTCCCAATGAAGAAGGGGGGTATACTGGAAGTATTCGTGGTAAAGAAACAGTGGTAAAAAATCTAAAAGATTGGTGTGAGTCTACTAACACTTTTAATTGGGTGCAAGGACATGAAAATGCTGCCGGTTGTAGTATTGACGAAGATAAAATAGATGAGTTGATAGAAAAGACTAAGGAGATAGAAACAGTAAAAACTTTAGAGGTGGATTACTTGGGGAATAATATAACAAAAAAAATAATAAAAGAGGTGTATGATAATAGAAGATATTTTGGGGGAAAAGTTGCTTATCCAAAGGTAGGAATAAAAAATAAAACTTTTCTAAAAAGAAACATACAAATGAGAGGTGAGAAAACTTTAGTATTATATGACGAAAGAGAAGAGATAGATTATATTATATTTAATATTACAGAAGAACTAAAAAGAGATTTAAGTAAGGGGTTTGGAGCTACCATAACAGTAGATATATTTGGTGAGCCTAGTGTTAATTATTTTAGAGGTAGGCAGAATTATCAAATTGTAGTTAATAAAATAGAACGAATAGAAAAAAATAATAAGTTTGATTTTGATTTTTAGGTTTACACTTTTGGTATGAAAATGCATATAATATAATATAACGAATATAAGGAGGAGGAATTTATGTTAAAACCAACTTTTTTAAAAGAGATAATGAATGATAATATTTACAAAATGACAGAGGTCGATAGATTTTCAACTAGAAAAAGATTACATCAAGAGAATATCGCTTCTCATAGTTTTATTGTTGTGTACCAGTGTATGGTAATAGCAGATAAATTAAAATTAACAGATGAAGAAAAATTAAAATTATATCGTATGGCTATAGCACACGATTTACCAGAGGCAATATTAGGTGATATTATTTCTCCTGTTAAAAATGCCAATGAGAATTTTAGAAATGGGTATGCCATGTTAGAAAAAAAGGTTATGAAAGAAGATTTTCCTGAAAGTGAAGAAGCTTTTTTAGAAATGGTTGACTTAGAAGAAAAAAATGATACTCTATTCAAAGTATTAAAATTAGCTGACTTAATAAGTGTTGTATATTATGCAGAGCAAGAGATATTGTTAGGAAGTAGGAACCAAGAAATGCAAGAGATTTACTTCCACGCAGTGGGACAATGTGAAGAGCTGTGGTTGCAATTAAAAGTAAAGGAGTGTGTTGAATAATGGATTCAGTTATAATTTACACCGATGGAGGTTGTAGAGGAAATGGTAAGAAAGATAGTGTGGGAGCTTACGCCTTCCACCTTTTATGCCCAGAGAAAAAAATGTTTAAATTCTTTTCAGGGCTAATGCCTCAGGGTTCAACTAACAACCAAGCAGAAATTAAAGCTATGTATTCAGCTTTGAAAAATATTAAAAGTAGAAATTTTAAATTAATAGTATATAGTGATAGTAAATATGTAATAGACTTTTGTAACGACTGGAGGTTTAAGTGGGCTAATAAAGATTGGAAGGTAAAAAAGGCAAACCTAAACCAACTTCGACAGTTACACTATTTGATAGAATCTTTTAAAGATATTGAATTTATCCACACTTATGGTCATGTTGGAGTTACTGGAAATGAAATATGTGATAGATTGTGTAATTTAAAAATGGATGATAAATTGCCTGCTCTAGATACAAAATTTCAACAATTGTTAATGGGATATTTGAGTGAATATAATTGTTTAGATATATTATACAGATAAGAATTTTCTCTATATGTCAATATATAAAATAAAAGGTTATAAAATGCTTTTTATATATTCCTTATATGTACCCTCTCTTCATAGGGAGGAGAATTCAAAAAAGGAGAGGATTATTTTGTTAAAAGTTATCAAACGTGATGGAACAGAACAGAATTTTAGAGAAGATAAAATATACAGAGCAGTATATTTAGCATTGCAGGAGGTTGACACAGAAAATATTGAAAAGATATCTGCTGAAATTACCAACAAAATACATGAGATGACAATAGATAAAGATGAAATTAGCGTAGATGAGGTACATCATCTAGTGGAGAATTTATTGGAGGAATATAGCAGGGTGGCCTCTACTGCTTATAGGGTGTATAGGGATAATAGAGATGCCCAAAGAGATAAGAAAAGATTATTAGAGATAGATAAGAAGATATTGGGAGGGTATAGTGATAGGGCTTCCAATGGCAATGTAGATGAAAATACTTTCGGTGGAAAAAATAGTTTAATATTAGAAAAAGAAATGGAAGGCATCTCTTTAAATAAGATGCAACCAACATTCGCAAAAAAACATTTAGATAGAGAAATATATATTCACGATTTAAACAATTTCGCTAATGGTATGCACAATTGCCTTAATGTAGATATAGAGTCTTTATTAAATGAGGGAGCGGGAGTAGGACAGGGAGATTTGAGACCTACAAAAAGATTTTCTACAGCTATGCAATTAATCCCAGTGTACATCCAAATTCAAAGTCAATCTCAATATGGCGGAGCTGGTGTTCCACATATAGATTTTATCTTACAGCCATATATAGAAAGACTAATAGCTGAAAAATTAAATGATGTATTAGAAGTTTATGGGAACCAATATGCTAAAGAACAAGTTACTTTAGGAAAATTAAAAGAGCTTACTAACGCTTGGACTTATGATATAGTTATAAGAAGAGTTAAAAAACAAATACACGAAAGCTGTCAAGCCCTAATAACCAATTTGGTTACTTTACAAACTAGGGGAACACAAACTCCTTTTAGTTCAATAAATTTTGGAGGTAATGTTAGTCCAGAAGGACTACTATTTAATAATATACTATTAGAAGAAATAGATAGAGGTATAGGAAGAAAAAATAAAACTGCTATATTCCCTATATTGGTTTATTATACTAGAAAAGATTTAAATCTATATGAGGGGACTCCAGGATTCGAACTGACAAAAAAAGCTATAGAAGTACAAGGAAGACGCCATTACCCTACTTTTTGTAATGGGGATTGGTCTATGATACCTAGGAGCAACAATTGGAGAAATTGGCACGTCAGAATGGGCTGTAGGACTTCAATAACTTCCGATATCAATGCTAATAGCGAAGATGAGAAATATAGACAGGTTGGTAGAGGAAATTTCGCTCCTCATACTTTATGTTTACCTATAATAGCTATGAAAGTTAAACGTAGTGGTGGGGGGTTAAAAGAATTTTACAATAAACTATTAGAGGATATAGAAATGGCTAAGGATAGCTTATTAGAGAGGTATGAAATAGCTAAAGCTAATAATATAAGTATAGCTCCAACTATGTACGGTTCTTCTTATGGCATAGACATTAGAGATGCTAAGAAACCAGAAGATTTTTTAAGACACTGTACATTTGCTATAGGCTTTGTGGGGTTGTATGAAGCATATGAAATATTAACTAATAAAAAATTCTACGATACAGAAGAAGATTTAAACGAGGCTGTCAATATAATAAAAACTATTCATGATAAAGCTATTGAATATACTAATAAATATCATTTGAACTTTAGTTGTTACGGTAGTCCATCAGAAAGTTTAGCTACTAAGGTGATGGCTACTTTAAAAGATGTCTATGGATATGAAAGCGAAAGAGATTTTGTAACTAATAGTTGCCATGTTCCAGTTTGGGAAAAAATGAGCATATTCAAAAAGATAGATGTAGAAAGTAGATTTAGTGAAATAGCTACTGGTGGCTCAATATTCCATTGTGAAATAGATGCTACTACTACTAACATGACAGCTAATTTAAAAATATTACAATATGCGATGGAGAAAAACATTCCTTATTTTAGATTTTCACACAAAACATGCACTTGTAAAAAATGTGGGTACACATTAGAAGCTGTTTTTGATAAATGTCCTGAGTGTGGTTGTGAGGATGTGGAAATACTTACTACTATTACAGGTTACCTTGTTAGCGAATTAAGGAGAATGAATCGAGGTAAGCAGTCGGAAATTAAAAATAGAGCTATTTTAGTTAGTGGTGAATTATTAAAAGATGTTATGAATTATAAGGAGGAATGAATTAGAATGCTTTATACGAGGCATACTTTTTTTAAAACAATTTTATTAAAATTAAAAGAGGTGATAACATTATGACAGTTACTCATGGTACAACTAGATTTGTAATATTGACCAAAAGGTATGCCATAAAATTACCTTATATATCTTTTAAAAAATATGGATTCACAAATTTTTTATGTGGTCTATTAGCAAATATAAATGAGTCTCAATATACTGAAATATATGAAAACGAGTACGGTGTAAAACATTTACCAATAATATTTCATATAGGATTTGGTATTATGAATGTTATGAGAAGAATAGAACCTATAAAAAAAGAAGATTTTATTAAAATAAATAATAGTTTTAAACAAAAATATGGAGAAATGGCAACAATGTCGAATGACACATCTTATAAAAATTTTGGTTGGTATAAAGGCGAAATATATTGTTTTGATTATGTATAAAATATAGTTTTTATATTTATTTTGGGAGGATTAATTTCCTCCCATTTTTTCTTTTTTGGTTTACACTTTTAAGATTGGTTGCATATAATAAAGTATAATAAAGAAAGGAGGGATAAAAATGAATTATGTTGGTATAATAAAAGACGACCTTGCAAATGGTGAAGATATTGGCGTCGCATTATTTGTTAGTGGGTGTGATTTACATTGTGAAAATGGAGAGTGTCATGGTAAAGATTATTACAGTTTTGATTGTGGTATACCATTTGACAACAAAGCCAAAGAGGAAATATTTAAACTTTTTGAAGATAATATTCACTATGGAAGACTAACTCTAACTGGGGGTAATCCTACCAGTGGTGATAGTCCAAAAGTTTTATTGGAATTTGTTAAAGAATTTAAACAAAAATTCCCTAATATAAAAATATGGTTATATAGTGGACACACATATGAAGAAATTCTTACTATGAAAAACGCCAACAATCTTATGCAAGAGTGTGATGTGCTTATAGATGGAAGATGGATAAAGAGTCTTCATAGCGTAAAATTAGCTTACAGGGGGAGTAGCAACCAAAGGATAATAGATATTAAAAAAAGTAGAGAAAAGGGTAATATAGTATTATTAAAGGAGTGTTTATAATGAAAAAAGAGGATTTAAAAGATGGAATGGTAGTAGAAGTTGATGATTTAACAGCGGAGAATAGCAATGATAAGTTATATTTAGTATACAATGGAAAACTACATTCTATATATGACTGTGGTTACGAATGTTTAGCTTCTTATGATGATGATTTAATGTACGTTGATGATGATATTAGTCTGTACCCCCAAGTAGGGACTTGGAATATTCAAAAGGTTTTCAAAGTTAAAGACAATAGTATAGGGATAATTGAACGCTTTAAAGGGGAAAACTTAGAAATTATTTGGGATAGAGACAATTTTACTGATATTATAAATTGGCATAAAGTCCCAAAGGGCACTAAAGTAATAGTAACAAGTGTGTATGGGACAGAAACCCCAGCTTATTTTGAAGAATATGAGGACAATATGCTTTTCCATTTTGTTGTATGCGATAGTTTAAAAGATGATTTTACTGGATATGTTCCAACTCCTGTAAGATATAGAAAATGTAGATTGCATCCCAGTGTAAAACCTAAAGTTGAGTGGTTTGATTGATAGTAGAGGAGAGATGTCTCCTCTTTTTAGTTTACACTTTTAGGATTAGTTGCATATAATATAGTATAATAAACATAAAGGGGGTTTTAAAATGTCAAAAGTTTGTAGAATACACAACCATACAGAATATTCCAATATGAGGCTTAAAGATAGTAATTTATTTTTAGAAGATTTAATAGGATATAGTCAAGATAGAAAAATAGACCTAGTAGCTATTACCGACCATGAATGCTTATCGGCACATATAAAGGCTATGAACCTTAGAAAAAATTACAAGGATATAAAAATAGCACTTGGTAATGAAATATATTTAGTTAATAGGAAAAGACACGATGAACTTAAGGGAGAAAACCAAAAAATAAAATATTACCATTTCATTCTTGTAGCAAAAAATAAGAAGGGGTATGAACTACTTAGGAGATTATCCAGTGAAGCTTGGGAAGGAGTTTATAATTACAGAAGGCTAGAAAGAGTTCCAACTTTTATGGATACATTACAAAAATATTTATTAATGGAAGAGTATAGAGGGACTATTATAGGTTCGACTGCATGTTTAGGGGGGATGCTGGCAGATAAAATATTAAACGATGAGGATTACATCCCATTCTTAAAATGGTGCAAAAAACTTTTTGGAGATGATTTTTATTTAGAAATGCAACCTTCTAATTCCGAAGAACAGGTAAAAGTCAATAAAACTATATTAGAAATTAACAAAAAATATAATATACCATATACCATAACCACAGACTCTCACTATAAAAGTAAAAGTGATAAGATGGAATTTTTCTCTTTTATCAATAGTCAAGATGGAGATAGAGAGGTGGAAAGTTTTTATAATACTACTTATATAATGGGAGATGAAGAGCTAGAAGAATTTTTCCCTAGAGAAGTTATAGATACTGCTAATAAATATGGAGAAGAAATTTATAACAAAATAGAAGATTTTGATTTAAGTGCTAATCCAGAACTACCTCCAGTATTTATTCCCAACGATTTTGATAAAGATTGGATTAGTAAATTCTTAGGGAATAAAGAAATGCCTTATACTCAAAAATTTATTAATTCACCTTATCCAGTTGATAGATATTATTTAAAACTAATTGAAGAAGGATATGCTATTAGAGGAGGAGAACATTCTCAGGAAGAAGAGTTTAAAAGAATAGAAACAGAATTAGAGCAAGTGTGGGGGTTGAGTGAGGCTCTAGGTTGTAGAATATCTGAATATCATGTAGCTATTAAGCAAATAATTGATGTAGTGTGGGAGGTCAGTATAGTAGGACCGGGGAGAGGTAGTGCTTGTTGTTTGTATCTTAACTATCTTATAGATATAGTACAAGTTAATCCTTTGGATTACAACTTACCTTATTGGCGTTACTTAAATAAAGACAAAGTTGAATTGTCGGATTTTGATTACGATACAGAGTCAGCTAAGAGAGATGAAATTGTAGAATTAATGAGACAGAGATATGGTAAAGATAATGTATTAAGTTTTTGTACTTTTTCTACAGAGGGGGCTAAGTCAATAATTGATTCTACTTGTAGAGCATTAGATATAGACAAAGACATAGCTAACAACCTAAAGGGTATGATAACTGTTATTCGTGGGAAGTCTTACACCATAGAACAAATGTTTTTTGGAGATGAAAAAGAAAACATACTTCCCAATAAAAAATTCATAGAGGAAGTAGCCAAGTATCCAAACCTTAAAGAAAGTCTATTAGAGAATGCAAAGCTTATTAAAGGTAGGTCTTCTCACGCTTCGGGGCAAATTATTACCAAAGAACCTTATTGGAAGCATAACGCACTAATGAAAACTAAAAAGGGGATAAGGGTAACACAATACGACGCCCACGACAGTGAACAGTGCTCCGCAGTTAAAATCGATGCACTTACAGTAAGTTTTTTAGATAGAATGAGAACCTGTTTTGATATCTTAGTAGAAGAAGGAAAAATTAAATGGGAGGGAACTCTTAGAGAAACTTGGAATAAAAATTTCCACCCTAAACTATTAGATACAACGAGTGAAGCAATTTACAAACCATTGTATGGATTAGAAATGAGCAACGCCTTCCAATTTACATCAGCTATAGGGATGAATGCTTTAACAAAATTAAAAGCTAGTGTTTTTAGTGATGTATATAATGGAAATTCACTTATGAGACTACAAGAAGTAGAGGGAAAAAACCCATTGGATAGATATGTTCTTTTTAAGGAAAAACCACAACTTTGGGAAGAAGAAATGATTGAATTTGGATTAAATAAAAAAGAGAGGGAGATGATGCACGAACTCTTCGATGAAGATAATGGCGTAATGAGTTCACAGGAGAAGCTAATGTTAAGTAGTATGAAAATTTGTGGATATACTGTTGCAGAAGCCAACTCTCTAAGAAAATCCATATCAAAAAAAGATGAAGAAAAACAAAAGAAAGAGAAGTTGAAGTTATTCCAAAGAGGAAAAGACCTTGGTAGAAGCGATAAATTGATGGATTATTATTGGAACTATCAGATATCTTTTTCTCTAGGCTACGCATTTTCTGTGCCTTAAATTGTTGGGGCATCCCCTTTGAACCCTACTAGGGGTGTGTTATTTTTATAAAATAATGCTAACGGTATCAGTTGAATAAGACTACTGTTCAAGCGTTACAACGAGATAGCAGTTTAAAAAAAGACGAAGCAACTGACTAAGAGAACCTAAGGTCTATAGAAGTATAGATAGCTGGTAATACCGTGGGAAGTCGCCTATTGCGAAACCTGTAGAGACTATTCCATAAAAGGAAGTACATTATCTATTGGTACGATAATGGAAGTGGAGGGGCATACTTATGTATGAAGATATAGTCCATAAGATACTGAAAAATATCTGTTATTGTGCATACAATTTGTTATTCATATATTTTAATGCAAGGGTTAAATATGTTTGTTAGATATGGCAAAGTATATTGGTCGCTAGCTAATTTGATAGTAGACGCTGGTTTAGTTGGAGAAAAAGAGAAAAACACCAACTATGATAAACTTGTATCTGCTATAGGAAAATTAGATAATATCTTGCCTTGCGACATAAATAAATCTGGTTTAGACTTTAAGGTAGAGGGAGATTATATAAGATATGGTTACAGACCTATAGCTGGATTAGACAAAGATACATTTCCTATCATACTAGAAAACGCTCCTTATATTTCTTTTGATGATTTTTTAGATAAGGTCTACTACACAAAAAAATTAAAAGAAAAGAAAATTATCACACTTATAAAAACTGGTAGTTTTGATTGTTTTAATAATGATAGGAGAGCTCTTATGATATACTTCATAGAGAAGGCTATCCCAGTAAGAAAAACATTGTCTATGGTACAATTCCCTATACTAAGACCTTATATAGAAGGTTTCGAAGAAGAAAAGAAAATATATGATTTTAGAAACAAAATTACAGGCAAAAATAAAGTAAAAATGAACAAAGAGTTAGAAGAAGAGTTTTTAATTAATTATTCCTCTAATGTTCTATATGAAATTACCGAAAAAGGTTTAGTTATAGATGTGAAATCTTTTGACAATTACTATGATAAAATTACAGCTAAGTTAAAAGAATATTTAAAAACAGAAAAAATGCTTAATCTATTTGCTAGATTAAAAAGACGAGATATGTGGAGAGAGAATTGTTTAGGGAATATTAGTTCATGGGAGATGGAGGTTTATTATAGTTATTTTGGAACACATGAGTTAGACCTGATGCCTATAGAAGAATATTACGACTTAGATAATTTCTTTGATATGAATGAACAACCAGAGATAGAAAGATATTATAAGAAAACTATAGACGGCGAAAAAAAGGAGTTTCCTATATATAAAATTACAAGGATAGGTGGAACAGTAATAGCTAAAGATAGAACTAGACACTATGTTACTCTTCTTACTAAAGAAGGAGTAGTAAACGTAAAGTTAAATAAGGGACAATATGCTTATTACACAGCAAAATACGAAGGAGACGACTCTTGGTTTGAGAGAGGTAATATATTAATTGTTACTGGTTATCGTAAGGGGTTAAATTTCAACGCTAAAGCTCCTAAAGGAGGAAAGTCAATTACAAAAATAGTACAATATAATTCAGAAAGAATTAAATTACAAACAGTTAGAGGGGAGGATTAATTTCCTCCCGTTTTTTCTTTTTTTAGTTTACACTTTTAAGATTAATTGCATATAATATAGTATAATAAACACAAAGGGGGTGGTACAATGGAAGAAAATTTCAAAAAAGTTAATAAAAAAGAAATAGCAAAACTTCTTGGAAAGAGCTACAGCACTATCAAAAAATGGGACGAAGACAAATTGGCAAAAGAGTTATTAGGCAATTGTTATAAAATTATATCAGTTAACCATAGGGGAAATTCCATACTATATACATTAGAATATGTTGAACAGGAAACTTCTATATATATAATATTACAAGGAGAATTAAATATAAAAAAAGGAAAAGAATTTAAAAAATATGTTGATTTAAGATTGCATTTATATAAAAATGGTGATGGTATGAGTGTAAATAAATTATCAAAAGAGGTGGGAGTAGGCACTTCTACAATAAAAGATTGGGATAGAATGCTAGTTGAGAAGGGTGTATTAATAAAAGAAAAAGACAGATTGGTATATGCCGTTGCCCCCAAAGTAGTAACAGAACCTATTAACCCCATTATCACAAAAGAAATGTATAAAGAACTAAGAAGCGATTGGTATCAATATGTTCGTTCTTTACACTTGGAACATGAGTGTAAGATATGTGGAAAGAAAGAAGGGTTGGAGGTTCATCATCTCATACCTTTTAGCAACCTACTTAATGAAGCTATCAATGTATTAAATATGGATGGAGATAATTTTAATTTTGAAGTTCTAAGATGTTTTTTTATAGGCATACAACAAATTAAAGGAAAATATGTAACACTATGCAAGGATTGTCATATAGAAGAACATGGGCGTTGTTATAGGGTGAGTAGCTATAAACCAAATTTAAATAACCCTCTAACCCTAAAAATTATAAAGGAATTAGAGCTATAAGATTTTGTGTTTAATATGAAGGGTAATAATCACTACTTTAAAATTATAGGAGGAGATGGGGGATGAGTAGAGATTTAGAAAAAATCGACAAAAAATGGTTGTTGGTGAACTCTGAAACTGGTGAAATATTACCAGTAACCGAAGAAGAGAGTTTGAATATCCGTTATAGGGAAGATATAGAAAGTTCCGTAGTTAATCGAAGGGATGGCTATAAGAAAAAAATACAACGAGATGAATTTCAAAAATACATCAATAATGAATTGGGTGGTTTTAATTTTTGTTTCTATTTAAAGTTGAATAATTTGAACTTACGTCCACAAATACTATTTCGTTTTGTATATCTATGTACTTTTACAAATTACAACAATGAATTAATAGAAGGTAGGAAAAATTTTACAAGAAAAACTTTCAATAAGGTGTTATGTTTAAGTGTAGCAGAAGTAAAAAAAACACTAAAAGAATTGAAGGAAACTAATTTGTTAATAGAGAAGGAAGGGAAGTATATGATAGATAATAATATCTGTAAAAGAGGGCGATTAAACAAGAAAGAGAAACAGGGTGATTTCACTAGGGTATTTGATAAAGGCGTTAAGGAGTTATACGAACAGGCATTACCCAGAGAACATAAATTATTAAGCTCTCTGATTAGTTTGTTGCCACATGTTAATAGAGAATACAATATTGTATGTTACAATCCCGAAGAAAAAAATCTCAAAAAAATAAATATGTATAATTTTAACGAACTCGCTGATGAATTGGGGTATAAAAACAGTAGGGTTATGAAGAAAGAATTACTAAAAATAAAAGTAGGAGGGCAATATGCGTTAGCATTGGTAATGATAGGAGGGTCAATAGGTATCTATATCAATCCAAAGTTATATTATAAAGGTAGTGATATAGAACAATTAAAAGTGATTATAGCAACGTTTGACAATGTAAATGAAAAACAAGTGTAATTTTCAGAGCCCTTAAAAACAACTTAAAAACACCTATAAACGTGTCAACCAAGCCTTTTATTGAGGTTTTTGAGGGTGTAATTTCTCGAGCCCTATCAAAAATCCGATATCCATTGGTATCACTAGGTTGGAGGGTGTTTTGCTTTTACGGTAGCCTATATTATTAGTAGGTAAATATTAATTTTCCAACCCCTATACTTCGAGATTTTTAAAAAACGAGAAATTCCGTAGAAACTTTGCGAGTGTCAACGAGTAAAAAGTTTCGTTAGGAATACAACTAACGTAGTTAGGCGTAGCTTATATTATTGAAAGAAGATTGTATTATGAATGATTTTATAAATAGAAACCGACATCAATGTCGGTTACAAAAAGGAGGAGTTAAAATGATAAAAATAGGTGATAAAGTAAGATGTGTAAAGGATGTTTATGTTCGTGAGAAAATTTGCATAGTAGAAAAAGGGGCAAAAGGAATAGTAATAAATGCATTTGAGGGTGATGACAACATTTATTTTAGCGTTGAATGGTATGATGGAAACTATAAGAGATATGCCAAAAGAAAAGAAATGTGGAATGTTAGAGAAGATTATATAGAAGTTATAGACAATTTTAAAGGTAAAAACATAGAGATAGACGATGATGGTACATTATATTGGAATGAAGGCAACGGAGATGAAATTATAGGCAATGTTAAGTATCTTGATAGAGATGTGCTTATAGATGTGGTTAAAACTCTAGTAGATGAAAGAGATGATTATAAAGTAGAGAATTATATGTTAGAAGATGATATTCATATATTAAAAGATGAAATTGAAGATTTAAGAGATGAATTGGGATTATATATAGACTAAGGAGATAAGTATTGATGGCTAGATACAAAGGAACGCAAGGGCAAGATAACCATATGCAAATGAAAGAGATAACTTAGAAATGGATACTGAATATTTAAGAGGTGAAATTGAAGATTTAAGAGATGAATTAGATATGGAATTAGGGAGGTAAAAAACAACAAACGAATAAAAAGTTCATAGTAGGGGGAGAAAGTAACAATGATAAATATAGAAAAGATATTTAATAATAA
>RCNI01000723.1_pt1 | contig 19606 bp, 23 predicted proteins | sample 2041151 | NCBI WGS metagenome assembly RCNI01 (sample SAMN09708214, study PRJNA481090) | feces metagenome | isolation source: feces | place: Antarctica: Albino Rookery | reverse complement strand
CGTGGGATTACGCTTCATAAAGGTGGGCAAGGCGCTCAACGCCACCTCACCCCAGCGACGGATGTAGTAGGTCGCGGCAAAGCGCGTGAGCGCGAGCCAGTCCGCGCCCAAGGGCGGCATATCTCGAAAGACCGCACGCAGTTTTTTGAGTTTGTTTAAGGGCACCTCACTGGTGTCACTCAACCCCACAACGATGCCCACCATCGCACGGGTGACCACGGTTACCGAGACGCGGTCACCAATGGCGACATCCATGTCCTCAGGCACCGCATAGTCCAAGGCGGGAAGCCCGGGAACGTCCACTAATACCTGTGCAACCTGTGAAGGGGTTTTCATGCCCTAAGTGCTCCTTAAAAAGGTTCCCAACCTGTGAATAAACTTGTGAATTACTTCTGACGCAATCAGGGGAAACATCAGTTGAAAACTCAAAAAATTTTCAACCGCCATAATCAGTTACCGCCGAAATCCTAACTTGGGCGCGGGTTCCTGATGAAATCAAGCATTCGAACACGTATCCGAATGCTTGATGGGGGTGGGGGCAAAACCTAAGTCGCCCCCTGTGTATAAGTCTGTGGACTTCTTTTAATCGTGGAGGTGACGCGAGTACTGATGCACTTCGTCGACCAGGATCTGAACGTTTTCTACCGGGGTGAATTGGTTGATCCCGTGACCTAAATTAAAGATGTGACCACCGTTGCCGACAGCCCCATAGCCATCCAACACGCGACGCACTTCACGGCGAATCACCTCTTCCGTCCCAAAGAGAACGAAGGGGTCTAAATTGCCTTGGAGTGCCACCTTGTCACCCACCACCTGGCGAGCACGCGTGATGTTGGTGGACCAGTCTAAGCCCACGGCATCGCACCCCGTGGCGGCGATTTCAGAAAGCCACTCGCCACCGCCCTTGGTGAAGACGATCGACGGGATCGCTTCCCCGTCGTGCGTCTTCTTTAAGCGCGCTAAGACCTTCTTGGTGTAGGCCAAGCTCCAGCGCTGGAAGTCGCCATCGGCGAGCATCCCGCCCCAGGTATCAAAAATCTGCACCGCTTGGGCACCGGCTTCAATCTGAGCGTTTAAGTACTGGGCAACAGCTTCAGCGTTGATATCCAAGACGCGCTCAAACAAATCCGGGCGACGGTACATCATGGTCTTTACCGTACGGAAGTCGCGCGACCCACGCCCCTCAATCATGTAGCAGGCGAGCGTAAAGGGGGAGCCCGAGAAACCAATCAAGGGGACGCGCCCATTCAACGCCTTACGAATGCTGGTGACGGCGTCCGTCACGTAGCGAAGCTTTTCCGAGGGATCGGGCACGAAGAGGGCGTTTACGGCCTCTTCGCTTTGCACGGGCTTGGCAAACTGAGGGCCTTCGCCTGGCACAAAGCTCAACCCCAAGTCCATGGCATCGGGGATCGTTAAAATATCAGAAAACAAAATCGCCGCATCCAACCCATAGCGGTCAATGGGCTGTAAGGTCACTTCGGTGGCGTAGTCCGGATTTTGAGCCAAGCCCATGAAGCTCCCCGCACGCTCACGCGTCGCGCGATACTCTTCTAAATAACGCCCTGCTTGACGCATTAACCAAACCGGCGTGAAGTCCGTTTTTTCGCGTTTCAGAGCACGTAAGAAAGTGTCGTTTTGGGGTTTCATGGGAGCTTTCCTTTGAATAAAACTGGATAAGGACGTTTGTTAACGTATGTCTACGATTGAGACCGCCCCCTGGTTGGGGCAGGACAAAACCGGCGCACTCACTCTGAGTGTGCACGCACAACCCGGAGCCAAACGCACAAAAATCGTCGGCACTCATGGAGAGCGCCTCAAAATTGCCGTGGCTTCACCCCCCGTAGACGGTAAAGCCAATCAAGCCCTCATCAAAGCGTTAGCCAAAGACCTGGGACTCGCCAAACGTGATATCACGATTTTGAGTGGGGAAACCGGTCGAGAAAAGCGCTTACGGATTGAGAACCTCAGCAAAGACGACTTATTGGCCCTCATTGTCGCCCAGTTTCCCTAATTGAGGCTTAACGCACCACTAAAACTGGACGATCCGCTTCGTGAAGGACCTTTTGGGTTTCGCTACCCAAGAATAAAGAGCCCAGGCTACTGAGCCCACGGCTCCCCATCACGATAAAGGCAACGTCGTGCTGACGGGCGCAATCCAAAATCCCCTTGGAGATGGATTCGGCATAGGCCACGGTTAATTCGCAGGGGACATTACTCTCTTTACACTTGCGTTCAATGACGCTTAAGCGATCACGAACGACCGGGTCAGCCAAGGGGGTTTCCCCTTCGGGCTTAGCGCCCGCCATGGCGGTCATGCCCACCAATTCCGCTCCTAATTTCATCGAGAGCTCAACGGCCGCGTCAATGGCCTTTTCGCTTTGTGCCGAGCCATCAGTCGAAACCAGAATTTTTACGGTACCCATTACATCACTCCAGGTTGAAGGGGTTTTTCTAAAACGTATCTTTTAATAGTACGCTTTTTTTTAGAAACCGACACCCTTAGGAACGAGAGCCCCCAGAAGCGAAAGCCTTCTCTTAAGGGACCAGACGCAAAAAAAGACGGCACCTCTCGTTACTGAGAGATACCGTCCTTCTTCTGTTCAGGCGTCGGATTAACGATGCTGACGAATTTTCTTGATCAAGGCAAGCTGAGCGGACAAAGCCGAGATTTCGGCTTCGACCTTAGCGATCTCGAGGTCACCCTTGACCTGTTCACGCTGGCTCTTAGCCGCTTCGAGGGCTTCGACCGTACGCGCTTCGTCCAAGTCCTTGGTACGAATTGCCGTATCAGCCAAGACCGTCACGACCGTGGGCTGCACTTCAAGCACGCCGCCAGCAACGAAGATCTCATCGATTTCGTCTTTGGCCTTGTGGATGCGAACAGTACCCGGACGGATCAAGGTAATCAAGGGTTCATGCCCGCGCAAGATCCCCAATTCGCCAGACACACCGGGCAGCGACACGAGTTCAGCGTCACCTTCGAAGATCTTCTCTTCGGCGCTAACGACGGAAACTTTGATAGTTGCCATTTGATTCTGCTCCGTAGTAGTCAGGCAGCTGTTTCTGAGGGCTTCGAGAAGCCCTCAGAGGGACAAGCTTACTTGAGTTTCTTGGCCTTTTCGAAGGCTTCTTCGATCGGACCGACCATGTAGAACGCCTGTTCGGGCAATTCATCACATTCGCCGTCAACGATCATCTTGAAGCCGCGAATCGTGTCCTTCAAGGAGACGTACTTACCAGGGGCACCGGTAAACACTTCTGCCACGTGGAACGGCTGGCTCAAGTAGTTCTGGATCTTACGGGCACGCATAACCGTCATCTTATCTTCGGGGGCGAGTTCGTCCATACCGAGAATAGCGATGATGTCACGCAATTCCTTGTAGCGCTGGAGCGTTTCCTGAACGCGGCGAGCCACCGTGTAGTGTTCTTCACCGATGATGTTCGGGTCGACCTGACGGCTCGTGGAGTCGAGCGGGTCAACAGCCGGATAAATACCGAGAGCGGCAATATCACGGCTCAACACAACCGTAGCGTCCAAGTGACCGAAGGTCGTCGCAGGCGACGGGTCAGTCAAGTCGTCAGCCGGCACGTAAACGGCCTGGATAGACGTAATGGAACCGGTCTTCGTGGAAGCAATACGTTCCTGAAGCTTACCCATTTCTTCTGCCAACGTCGGCTGATAGCCCACGGCAGACGGCATACGGCCGAGAAGTGCGGACACTTCCGTACCAGCCAAGGTGTAACGGTAGATGTTGTCAACGAACAAGAGGATGTCACGGCCTTCGTCACGGAAAGCTTCAGCCATCGTCAAGCCCGTCAAGGCCACGCGAAGACGGTTGCCCGGGGGTTCGTTCATCTGACCGAACACCATGGCGACCTTGTCGAGCACGTTGGAGTCATCCATTTCGTGGTAGAAGTCGTTACCTTCACGGGTACGTTCGCCCACGCCAGCAAACACGGAGTAACCACCGTACTGCTTAGCAATGTTGTTGATGAGCTCCATCATGTTCACGGTCTTGCCCACACCGGCACCACCGAACAAGCCGACCTTACCACCCTTAGCGAACGGGCAGATCAAGTCAATAACCTTAATGCCGGTTTCTAAGAGGTCGACGGACGGGGAGAGTTCGTCAAACTTGGGAGCTTCGCGGTGAATTTCGCGCTTTTCTTCGGCGCCGATTTCACCAGCGTCGTCGATCGGACGGCCCAAGACGTCCATAATGCGGCCGAGGGTCTTCGGACCAACAGGCACGGCAATACCGCGACCCGTAGCCTGAACCTTCATGCCACGCTGAAGACCTTCAGAGGAGCCCATCGCAATGGTACGGACGACGCCGTCACCTAACTGCTGTTGCACTTCAAAGGTCAGGCCTTCTTCGGCCAGAGTGTTGCTTTCGCTCTTTTCGAGAACGAGAGCGTCGTATACCTTAGGCATAGCGTCACGGGGGAACTCGATGTCCACCACAGCGCCGATAACCTGAACGATTTGTCCGATACTCATGGGTTTTCCTTAGTAATCGATACTTTATTAAGACACTGCAGCGGCACCACCGACGATTTCGGTGATTTCCTTAGTAATGCCGGCCTGACGAGTCTTGTTATAGACAAGCTGCAGCTCATTAATGAGCTTCTTGGCGTTGTCCGAAGCAGCCTTCATAGCGACCATACGGGCGCTCTGTTCGGAAGCCATGTTCTCTGCGACGGCCTGATAAATCAAACCTTCGACATAGCGCTTAAGCACTTCTTCGATGACCGTGTGAGCATCCGGTTCATAGAGGTAATCCCAGGAGTGGGACTTCTCAGCGGATTGCTCTTCGGAGCCAGCGAGGGCATCAGCAGAGAGCGGGAGAATCTGTTCAACAACAGGTTCTTGCTTCATGGCATTAACGAAGCGCGAATAGGCCAAATACACACGATCCACTTTGCCAGCGAGGTAAGCGTCGATCTGGGCGTTAATAGCACCCAAGAGCTTTTCAAGCTGGGGGCGGTCGCCGATCTGTACAGCTCGGCTGACCACAGGAACGTTCAAGCGCTGCAGGAAGCCGAAGCCCTTGTTACCAATCGCCGTGGCTTCAACCTTGAGGCCTTGGGCATCCCACTCCTTGATGTTCTGAAGAACGAGGCGTTGGATGTTGGTATTCAACGGGCCGGCCAACCCCTTGTCGGTCGTGACCATAATGAGGCCGACCGTCTTGGCGTTGTCCTGCTGCGTCAGGAACGGATGCTTGTATTCGGAATTGGCTTTCGCCAAGTGAGCACAAATGGCGCGAATTTTCTCGCCATAAGGACGCACTGCAAACATCCGGTCCTGAGCCTTACGCATCTTCGAGGCCGCCACCATTTCCATCGCCTTGGTGATCTTGGACGTATTTTGTACGCTCTTGATCTTCCCGCGAATTTCCTTAGTACTAGGCATAGGTTTTGGATCCTCTTGGATTCGTTATTGCTTAGTAAGCACCGGTCTTCAAGAAGGACTCGATGGCGGACTTCAAAGTAGCTTCGTCTTCCTTGACGAGTTCCTTCTTCGTCTCGATCGAATCGATCAAGTCGGCGTGGTGCATCTTGAGGTACTCACGCATGCCGCGTTCAACACGCAAGGCGTCAGCCACGGACACGCCGTCATAGGCGCCCATGTTGACTGCGTAGAGCACAAGCGCTTGTTCCCAAACCTGCAACGGCTGGTACTGGGGCTGCTTCATGAGTTCGGTCACGACACGACCGCGATCGAGCTGCTTACGGGTCACTTCGTCAAGGTCGGAAGCGAACTGAGCGAAGGCAGCGAGTTCACGGTACTGGGCCAAAGCGAGACGGACACCGCCGCCCAACTTCTTGATGACCTTCGTCTGGGCTGCACCACCCACGCGGGACACGGAGATCCCCGGGTTGATAGCAGGACGGATACCGGCGTTGAACAAGTCGGTTTCCAAGAAGATCTGGCCGTCGGTAATAGAAATCACGTTCGTCGGCACGAAGGCGGTCACGTCACCAGCCTGGGTTTCAATGATCGGCAAAGCGGTCATGGAACCGGTACGGCCCTTAACTTCACCCTTCGTGAAACGTTCGACATAGTCGGGGTTCACACGAGCGGCGCGTTCGAGCAAGCGGCTGTGGAGGTAGAAAACGTCACCAGGATAGGCTTCACGGCCCGGCGGACGGCGGAGCAACAAGGAGATCTGACGATAAGCCCAAGCCTGCTTGGTCAAGTCGTCATAAACGATCAAGGAGTCTTCACCGCGGTCGCGGAAGAATTCACCCATCGTGGCACCAGCGTACGGGGCGAGGTACTGCATAGCAGCAGACTCGGAAGCCGTAGCGGCCACAACGATGGTGTATTCCATGGCGCCATTTTCTTCGAGCTTACGAACCACGTTAGCGATCGTGGAGGCCTTCTGACCGATAGCCACGTAAACGCAGATGAGGTCCTTGCCCTTCTGGTTAATGATCGTGTCGATAGCGACAGCGGTCTTACCCGTCTGGCGGTCACCAATGATCAACTCACGCTGACCACGGCCAACCGGAACCATGGAGTCGATAGCCTTAATACCCGTCTGAACCGGCTGGCTCACGGACTGACGATCGATCACGCCCGGGGCAACCTTTTCGACGACGTCGAATTCTTTGGCTTCGATCGGGCCCTTGCCATCGATCGGCTGACCGAGAGCATTGACCACACGACCGATCAATTCACGGCCAACGGGCACGGAGAGAATGCGGCCGGTCGTCTTAACGAGGTCGCCTTCAGAAATGTGCGTGTAGTCGCCGAGAATAACGGCACCAACGGAGTCGCGTTCAAGGTTGAGCGCCAAACCATAGGTGTTGTTGGGGAATTCCAACATTTCGCCCTGCATCACGTCAGAAAGACCGTGAACACGGCAGATACCGTCGGTCACGGACACGACAGTACCTTGAGTGCGAAGATCAGCGGAAACGCCGAGGCCTTCGATACGCTTCTTCAGCAGTTCGCTGATTTCACTGGGATTGAGTTGCATCTTACTGCTCCGAATTTTTAAGCGGTGAGCGTCGTCTTCATCTGGGCGAGACGAGTGCGAATGGACGCGTCCAAAAGTTGGTCACCGACGCGAACGGTTAAACCACCGATCAAGTCTTTGTTAATCGTGACCACCGGGCTGAGTTTCATGCCCGGGAACTTCTGCGCGAGTTTAACCATCAAGTCTTCGAGTTCTGCATCAGAGAGCTCGAAAGCCGTCTCGACGTAGGCGTCAGCGACGCCTTCAGACGCATTCTTCAATTCACGAAACTGCGTGGCGATTTCCGATACAGCTTCAAGACGATCATTTTCGATGATCACGCGCAAGAGCTTCGAAACCTCAGGCGAAGAGAGTTCACCGCACGTTTCCGCGATCAGATCAAAGAGTTGATCATCCGTCAGCTTAGGATCGCCGACCAGTGTGGCGACTTGAGGATCGCAAGCGACAGATGCCACAGCATCAAGGCACTCGAGAGCCTTCGCCACGTCTTCAGCGCCGGCCTTACGGTCAGTCAATGCCTCAAAGAGGCCGTGAGCGTAGGGGCGCGCAATCGTCGAAAGTTCAGCCATAGTTAGAGCTTCGCCTTCAGTTGTTCAAGCATTTGAGCGTGAACAGACTTATCAACTTCGCGAGCCAGAATCTGTTCGGCACCAGCAACGGCTAATTCGGCCACATCCTTACGGAGGGCTTCACGAGCACGCTGGACTTCCTGAGCAGCTTCCTGACGAGCGGTTTCAAGAATGCGATCAGCTTCGACTTGGGCTTGAGCTTTAGCTTCTTCCACGATGGTCTGAGCACGCTTTTCGCCGTCAGCCACAATCGTAGAAGCACGCGAACGAGCATCGGCTTCGATAGCCTTGCCCTGTTCGTTAGCCACTGCTAAAGCCTTCTCACCGCGGGTTGCAGCGATAAGACCGTCAGAGATCTTCTTTTGGCGCTCTTCGATCGCACGGATCAAAGGCGGCCAGATGTACTTCATCGTAATAAGAGCACCGATGAAGAACACGAGCATCTGAATAAACAGAGAGGCATTAATGTTCATTGTTGAACCCCGTTAGGCCGACGGCGGTCATACCAGACATCTGTCCGTACAACGCCATCGGCATCGTCATTGAAAGAAAAGACGTTCTAATTTCTTCAACTAGCCGAATTAGGCGAACGGGTTGGCAAAAGCGAACATCATGGCGATACCGACACCGATAAGGAAGGCAGCGTCGATAAGACCAGCAAGAAGGAACATCTTCGTCTGGAGCGGTTCCATCAATTCGGGCTGGCGAGCAGCGGATTCAAGGTACTTGGAACCCATGATGCCGATACCGATACAGGCACCGAGAGCGCCGAAAGCGATAATGAAGCCACAAGCAAGAGCGACGTAAGCGACGTTGGTCATTTTTAAAAAACTCCTAATGGATATAAAGGGAGTAGAGGAAGAAAAATTGGCTGGTTAGTGACTGCTATGAGCTTGACCGATGTAGACAAGCGTCAACATCATGAAAATAAAGCCCTGAAGCAGAATAATCAGCACGTGGAAAAGCCACCAAGCCAAGCCAGCTAAGACCTGACCGATGCCTGCGCCTACAGCTCCAACAGGACCGAGTTCGAGCATGAACCCACCGAGAAGCGCAAGCAAGAAAAAGATAAGTTCACCGGCGTACATGTTCCCGAAAAGTCGCATGCCGAGGGAGACGAACTTAGCAATGTACTCAATGACATTCAACAAGAAGTTGAAGATCCACACAGCCGGATGGTTGCCGAAGGGGGCCGTGAACAATTCGTGCACGAAACCACCAAGGCCCTTGATCTTGAGGCTGTAGTAGAAGAGCAGGATGAGAACACCAAGCGACATACCGAGGGCGCCATTAAGGTCAGCCGTCGGAAGCGGACGCAGATATTCCACACCACCCATATGAGCAATCACAGGGAAGAGGTCCACCGGAACCAAGTCGATGGCATTCATCAACACAATCCAGCAGAACACCGTCAACGCGAGCGGCGCAACAAACGTGATGTCGCCATGAACGATGGTTTTGGCCTGGTTATGGACCATTTCCACCAACATTTCGACAGCACATTGGAACTTGCCCGGAACCCCGGACGTTGCCTTTTTGGCCGCACTACGCAAGAGGAACAACGCCAACACCATCATCAAAATAGAGAAGAAGAGGGTGTCGTAGTTGAGCACGGAGAAATCAACGATCGTGTCCATCTTCGTAGATTGAAGATGGGCCATATGATGTTTGATGTAATCAGGGGCGGAAAGTAACCCGTCGTGAGACATGGAGTTGATCCTTAGTTTCTCTTGAACAGAACGAGTAAATAACTATTAGCCAGCGTTATCAAAGTCAAGATAAACACTGACCACCGAAGGTTTTCGTAGTAGTTAACGATCAACACCAAACCGATGACAATCATCAACACCTTAACAAACTCACCGATCAAGATGGCTGAGGAGCCAAGTCGATCCCGCACTACGCTTGTTTTCGGCATTAAAAAAATCGCTAAAAGCGATGTTGGAAGGGCATACGCCAAACCAGTTAATAATGCCGTCCATGCCCCGTCTGACCCTACGAAAAAAGCCGAGCCGGCGCACAAAATTAAAACAAGAACATACTGCGTTATGAGAACGCGAATGATACCAGAAATGCCAAACATACTTCTAGGGATAGCTTGACCTTTCGGTTACAAGCATTTTAATTTGTTGAAAGTTTTTCACACAATTCACCAAGATAACCAAAAAAACTACCTCATTAGGGTTATTGCGTAATAAACTTTGCCTATTGTCGTTAAGATTTTACGAACAGTTTGCCTACTGTCGTTTAGTCGTTTACGACTCATTTTTGGATGTGGCCAACGATCCCTTCGAGCTGGTCTAAGCTTGAAAATTCGATGACTAAACGACCTTTGCCCTTTTTATTGGCAGAGAGTTTCACCACCGCCCCCAGGGTATCCGACAGCGTTTCCTCTAAACGAATGGCGTCGCGTGAGCGCTCCTCACGACGTACCCCTTGCGTACCCCCTTTGACTAATCGCTTCACTAACTCTTCCGTTTGTCGAACCGATAAGCCCTTTAAGGCCACTTCTTTGGCAGCGGCCACCTGTTCGGCGCCTTTCAACCCCAGGAGCGCACGGGCGTGCCCCATCGTAAGGAGGTTCTCCACCACCATGGTTTTCACCTCAGGCGTCAAATCTAATAAACGTAACGCATTGGTGGTGGCCGTACGGGAGCGGCCAATCGCGGTAGCCGCGGCCTCATGGGTGTAACCAAATTCTTCGATTAAGCGGGCAATCCCCATGGCTTCATCGATGGGGTTTAAGTCTTCACGCTGCAAGTTTTCGATCAAGGCGACCGCTAAGGTTTTCTTGTCATCGAAATCGCGAATTAAGACCGTGGCCGTTTCGTGACCCAACTTCATCAACGCACGGAAACGACGTTCCCCGGCGATGATTTCGTAGCCCCCTTCCCAGGAATCTTCACGCACGACAATGGGGCTGATGAGACCTTGTTCACGAATGGATTCGGCCAATTCCGAGAGCGCCGCCTCGTCCATCTGGTGGCGCGGCTGATAACGCCCAGGGTGCAATTCCGACAAGCGGACTTCTTTTAAGGCCGACGCCGGTACGTCATCAAAGGTGAGCGTTTCGTCGCTTAACAACGCATCGAGCCCACGCCCCAAGCCTTTTAATTTGGTCTTTTTCATGGTGGAGAGTTCCCTTTAACGGCCTTTGCCCATGCGGGCTAAGAATTCAGCGCCCGCGGCACTGTAGGCTTGTGCGCCCTTACTGCTGCGGTCATAGACCACGCCAGGCATCCCGTAGCTGGGGGCCTCGGCCAAGCGCACGTTACGGGGAATCACGGTTTCAAAGACGTTGTCCCCAAAATGGGTCTTCAATTGTTCGCTCACCTGCTGCTGGAGCGTTAAGCGCGGATCAAACATGACGCGCAAAATGAGCATGAGGCTCAAGGACGGGTTCTTTTCACTGCGAACGCGTTTCACGGTACGCACCAAATCACTTAACCCTTCCAAGGCGTAGTACTCGCACTGCATGGGGATGATGACCCCGGTGGCAGCACAGAGCGCATTCAAGGTGAGCATCGTCAGACTGGGGGGACAGTCAATGAAGATGAAGTCATAGTCTTTGCTCACGCGCTTTAAGGCTAACTTTAAGCGAAGATCTCGGTGCTCTAAGTCAACGAGCTCCACTTCCGCGCCCGCGAGATTGCGGTTAGCGGGGAGCACGTCCAAGCCCTTAGTTTCCGTCTTCTCAATAACGTCTTCAATGGTCTTCGTGCCCACGAGTACGTCGTAAACACTCGCCTCTAACGTGTGCTTATCCACCCCAGCCCCCATGGTGCCATTACCTTGGGGGTCTAAATCCACTAAGAGGACGCGTTGGCCCAACAGTGCCAAGCTCGCGGCCAAGTTAACAGCGGTCGTCGTTTTACCCACGCCGCCTTTTTGATTGGCAACGCAAAACACATGAGTCATTAAACCGTTTCCTTGTGGGTCTAAAAATTAAATCTGATGCTGAAGGTTAATCCAGAGTTCCGAGAAGCCCTGCCAGGCAATCGACACCCCTAAGCAAATGAGTACAAAGGCCAACAAGCGCGCTAAAGCGTCAGCCCCAGCAGCGCCCACCGCGCGATTCACACGATCGGCGTAGCGATAGCACCCCCAGATGGTGACGACCGTCGCCAACGTCGCCGCAATCACCCCGGCAATGTGCGGGGTATCCAACGGCAAACTCGTCCCTAAAGCCACCGCCACCGCGATGCCACCCGGTCCCGTGGTCAGGGGCAAGGTGAAGGGGTAAAAGGCCATGGATTTGAGCTTCGTGCGAGAAAGCGTCGGCCCCTCTTTATTCATCTCTTCGGTGCTCGGCGCATTCAAGGCCGTCCACCCTGCCATAAAGAGCACGGCGCCCCCGGCCATGCGTAAAGCCCCCACGCTAATCCCAAAGAAATTGAGAATCAGGTGACCTACGCTCAAGCAAACCAACAAAATCACCAACGAATAGACCGCAATACGTTTCGCAACGAATTGACGATCCTCGTCCGTGAGGTTGGAGGTCATCGTACAAAAGAACATCGCCCCACTAAAGGGGTTAATCACTGGCAGTAGTGTGGATAACGCCAACACGAATGCACTAAGAAAGATACTAAACATGTTTTTGAGCCATCCTCAAAACCAACCCAAGTGATGACTGATTAACGCTGGGTCATCACCACCAAATGACGCTCTTCCGTTAAAAAGGGCACCGTCATCGTCAACACACGTTCAACGTGAACGCGTTCGGGATCTAACGCCTGAATTTCCTCTTCAGGGTAGACCCCCTTCATGGCAAGCCATTGCCCGTCTTCCGCGACCGTATTGCGAGACCAATCGGTAAAGTTTTTCAGACTCGCAAACGCACGCGACGTCACTACATCATAACGATCTTGAAGGGTTTCGACACGCTTATGATGAGCTCGGAAATTGGGCAGACCCAATTCGATTGCGCACTGCGTCAAGAAAACCGTTTTTTTCTGAACGGCGTCCACGGCGTGCACGGTCACCTCAGGGCACAAAATCGCCAAAATAATCGAGGGAAGCCCCCCGCCACTGCCCACATCTAAGACGCGCTTGGCGTTCGGGGCCAATTGGCGAAAGAGCGGAATCAAGGCGGCGGAATCCAATAAGTGGTGCGTCACCACATCATTAATATCGCGCACGGCCGTCAAATTAAAGGTTTTATTCCAGCGAATGAGTAACGACGCATAGGTCATCATCTTTTGGATGTCCGCTTCGCTCACCTCCAACGCTAAGGCCTTTAACCCTTCACGAAGGGTGGTTTCTGCTGAAGTCATTTCGCTGCCTCCGTCGTGGCCTTCTCGCCCTTTTTCCAATAGTACTTACGCTTTAAATAAACCAAGAGTAAGCTCACCGCAGCCGGGGTCACCCCCGAAATGCGAGAGGCTTGCCCCACGGTTAAAGGGGAGACCGCCTTTAACTTCTGGCGCACTTCAATGGAGAGCCCAGGGACGTCATCGTAGTTAAACCCTTCCGGGATATTGAGCGTATCGTTGGCTTTGGCTTTTTCAATTTCTAAGCCTTGGCGGGAAATGTAGCCGTCGTACTTAACGTCAATCTCTAACTGCTCAATAACATCACGCTCTAAGTGCGAGAGCGAGAGCACCTTTTCCCCATCGGCCTTTTCCAATTGGGTAAGGGCGTCTAAGGTCACCGTCGGGCGCGATAAGAGGTTTTTGAGCGAGTATTCGCGTGCCAAGGGGGCCCCCAACACGGCTTCGCACGAGGCGGTATTGAGCATCCCCGGATTCACCCACGTGCTCTTTAACACTTCGTGCTCGCGAGCAATAGCGTCACGCTTACGGCAGTAGTAGTCCCAGCGCTCGTCGTCAATCAGGCCCAATTCGCGACCCACTTCCGTCAAACGGCGGTCGGCATTGTCTTCACGTAACGACAAACGGTATTCCGCACGGCTCGTAAACATACGATAGGGTTCGGTGACCCCGCGCGTCGTTAAGTCGTCCACCATCACGCCCATATAGGCCTGATCGCGGCGCGGCACCCAACCGTCTTCGTCACGCGCCTTGCGCGCAGCGTTCACGCCCGCCAAAAGGCCCTGCGCGGCGGCTTCTTCGTACCCCGTGGTCCCGTTGATTTGGCCCGCAAAGAAGAGCCCTGAGATGCCCTTCGTTTCCAACGTGGGCTTTAACCCGCGCGGATCGTAGTAATCGTATTCAATGGCGTAGCCAGGACGCAGTAAGTGAGCGTGCTCCAGCCCCGGCATCTTATGGATCATGGCGATCTGCACGTCAAAGGGAAGACTCGTCGAAATCCCGTTGGGGTAGTACTCGTTCACCGCTAAACCTTCAGGCTCTAAGAAGACCTGATGGCTATCCTTGTCGGCAAAGCGCTTCACCTTGTCTTCAATGGAGGGGCAATAGCGCGGCCCCACCCCGTTGATCACGCCCGTATACATCGGGGAGCGATCAAGGTTGGCCATGATGATGTCGTGCACGGCTTGATTGGTGCGCGTGATCCAGCAGGGCAACTGCTTGGGGTGCTCCGCCGTGGGCTTCAAAAGGGAGAAGCTGGGCACGGGATCCAAGTCCCCCCACTGCTCTTCGCACTTCGAGAAATCAATACTGCGCCCGTCGATTCGCGCCGGCGTCCCCGTCTTTAAGCGACCCTGAGGGACGTCCAATTCTTTTAAGCGTTCAGCCAGGGCAATGCTGGAAGGATCGCCCACGCGCCCGGCGGAATAGTGTTCCAACCCAATGTGGACCATCCCGTTTAAGAAGGTCCCGGCAGAAAGCACCACGGTGCGGGTCTTAAAGACCACGCCCGTCTGGGTGACGACCCCCGTGACCTGACCGTTTTCGACTTCTAAGTCGTCAACCGCTTGCTGGAAGAGCCAAAGGTTGGGCTGGTTTTCCACGCGAAGGCGCATGGCGCGACGATAGAGCTGACGGTCAATCTGCGCACGGGTAGCGCGCACAGCGGGGCCCTTGGAGCTATTCAAAATACGAAACTGAATCCCGCTCTCGTCGGTGATCTGGCCCATCAGCCCCCCTAAGGCATCGAGCTCTTTGACTAAGTGCCCTTTACCAATCCCACCGATCGAGGGGTTGCAGGAGAGCTGCCCCACGGTATCGAGGTTATGGGTGATCAACAAGGTTTTACGCCCCATACGAGCGCTGGCCATCGCGGCCTCAATGCCAGCGTGACCGCTACCGACCACGACGACTTCAAAGGATTCAGGATAAATCATGACTGCCAATACAACGTTGTGCCCCAAGTGCCTTCGGGGCTTACAAAAAAATTATTTACCGATACAGAATCGGCTGAAAATCATCCCCAGAAGGTCATCGGCGACGAATTCCCCCAAGATTTCATTGAGGGCATCGGCCGCTAAACGCAGCTCTTCTGCAAATAAATCAATCATCTGAACGTCTCGACCAAAGGCTTGCGCGCGTTCAATGTGTTCGAGCGCGCGAGCCAAGGCTTGGAGGTGACGCTCTCGAGCCATAAAGAGCCCGTCGGCCGTGGTTTGCATCCCGACCTTTTCCAATAACACCGCACGCAAGGCATCCAACCCGAGGCCAGACGCCGCCGACACAGCAATGTAGCCCTCGGGCGCCGTTTGTGCGACATCCATTTTGTTGGCGACATCTACACGGGGCACCCCCGCGCGGGCATGCTGCATCACCACCGCGAGCGTATCTTGGTTATCTTGCACCTTACCCGTGGCGTCCACCAAGTGCACGATCACGTCAGCCTTGGCGACTTCCGCCAAGGCGCGTTCAATGCCCTTTTGTTCAACGACGTCTTGGGTTTCACGGATCCCGGCGGTATCCACCACGCGCAAGGGCACGCCGTTAATCGTAATCCAATGCTCAATCTTGTCGCGGGTGGTCCCAGCGATGTCGGTCACAATGGCCACTTCTTCGCCCGCTAAGGCGTTTAAGAGGCTGGATTTACCCACGTTCGGGCTCCCGACAATGGCAGCCGTCACCCCTTCACGAAGGACGTTGCCACTACGGGCTTGGGAGAAGATTTCAAGAAGCGAGGCTTCCATCGCGTCCAAGCGATCAAAGATACGACCGCGATCGAGGTTGTCGACCTCTTCTTCTGGGAAATCCAACGTGGCTTCCACGTAGGCGCGCAATTCTCGAGCGGTGTCCCCCAACTCGCGAATGCGTTTGGAGAAGTCCCCGGAGAGGGAGCGCTGTGCCGCCTGAAGAGCCGACTCACTCATGGCGTTAATGACGTCCGCGACGGCTTCGGCCTGCGCCAAATCCATGCGACCGTTTAAGTACGCGCGCTTCGTGAATTCACCCGGCTCCGCCATACGGAAGTCTAAATGCGCGAGCTTTTCTAAACAGGCCTTTTGCAGTAACCCCATCAACACGGGGCCGCCGTGCGCCTGAAGTTCCACAACGCTTTCCCCCGTATAACTGTTGGGCCCCTTAAAAAAGAGCACAATCAAGTCATCGAGCTTCACACCCTTGGCGTCCAAAAACGCCTTTAAATGGGCGTGGCGGGGCACGGGGGTAAAGTCAGGGGAGAAGAGTCCATCAAAGACCGCACGCTCTAAGGCGCTCGGAAACGAGAGGCGAACAATCCCAATACCACCGCTACCGGCGGCCGTTGCCATCGCTAAAATCGGATCTTTATCAGAGACCATCGTTGTGTAAACCTGAGGAAAAAATCGTTCTCAAGACCGAGAACGCTTCATAATATCGGGGAAAATTTTAATACCGAGGCGCGTGCGATAGCGGGCAAACCCTGCTGTTTCTTTTTTTAGAAGCACGCGCTTTACTTCTTTGTGCACTTATGTCCCTTACGCCTAAAAACCGTTCTACCCCCTTAGATGCCCCGTTATTGGGGGTCTGTTTAGGGGTGATTTTATCGATCCCCTTGATGGGCATTTTGGCCGTCGTCTTCGGGTCCGACTACGACAGTCGTGTCTGGATTTATGGGCTAGGGATGCTCTGGAGTGTGGTGGGGGCCTTGTCGGTCTTTTTCGCGACCTATAAGAACCCCGGCGCCTTAACCGGCAAGCGCTTAGTGCTTTGGTGCGTGAGCGTCTGGATCTGGCCCTTAGTGCTCTTGGTTAAACGTCGTTAACCGCGAGACCGATATAAAAAATGGGATGCCCTGCGGCATCCCATTTTCGTAGGGTCGTCTAGATCGTCGCCACTTAGTTCTTTAAGCGCTTCGCACGCTCAGCGGCAATCGTCTTGTTGATCCACCACTGCTGTGCGATCGAGAGGATGTTATTGGTGAGCCAGTAGAGGACGAGCCCCGAGGCAAACACGAAGAACATCACCGAGAAGACGACCGGCATGATGTACATCATGCGAGCCTGAACCGGATCCGTGGGCTTGGGATTCAAGAGAATCTGCAAGAACATGGTCACGGCCATTAAGGTCGGCAACACAAACCAGGGATCAGGCGTAGCCAAGTCATGGATCCAGAAGATGAACGGCGCATCGCGCAATTCCACGGAACCCTGAAGCACCCAGTAGAGGGCCAAGAAGACCGGGATCTGTAAGAAGATCGGTAAGCACCCACCCATCGGATTGATTTTTTCCGTACGGTAGAGTTCCATCATGGCCTGGTTCAAGCGCTGCTTGTCATCCTTGTACTTGTCCTGGAGAGCCTTCATGCGCGGCGTCACTTCCTTCATACGCGCCATGGAGCGGTAGCCCGCGGCGGAAATCGGATAGAGCGCCAACTTCACGAGAATCGTCAAGAGGACGATGGCCCAACCCCAGTTACCCACGAGGTTGTGAATCTGGGAAAGGATCCAGTAGATGGGCTTGGCTAAGAACGTCAACCAACCATAGTCAACCACGAGTTCAAGCCCGGGAGCGATCTGTTCGAGGTGCGACTGGAGCTGCGGACCAGAGTACATCACGGCTTCGGTCGTAGCGCTCGCGCCCGGTGCCACGGCAGCCATCGGAACGATGGAGCCCACGGCAAAGAGGTTACGGCTCAACTGGTCAACGTAGTTCTTGCGTTCTTCGCCTTCGGTCGGCACCCAAGCCGTCACGAAGTGGTGCTGAACCATAGCCACCCAACCGTTGTTGGCGTTCTTCTTGAAGTCAGCGTCCTTATCGGCGATGTCTTCGAAGGTGACCTTCTGGAACTTGTCTTCCGAGCTATAGAAAGCGGGACCCGTGTACGTGGAGTAGAGGGTGCTATCGCCTTCAGGCTTCGCGTCGTCGCGTTCGATCTGGTAGTAAACCTTGGGTTCAATGGTCTTGTCGGTGTTGTTGATGACTTCCGTCTTCAAGGTCACACCGTAGTGATCACGCTTGAACTGGTAGGTCTTCTTCACGGTCACGCCGTTTTGTTCGGCTTCAAAGACCACGTCGAGCTTGTCCGCGTCGCCCATGTCGAGCTTGTCGCTCACGAGCTTGAAGACCGTACGGTGGTACGGGAACTCACCGCCCGTCAAACCGGATTCCACCACGTAGGTGTGGTCCTTGTTGAGCGTGAGCAACTTCACGTCGCCCAAGTCTTCCGGAACCTTGTTCCCTAAAACCAAACCCGCTAAACCAACGTCCGTCCAGCTGGGCTGACGGGGGTACTCTAAGAAGGTGTTGCCAATCATGTTGGCGCCTTCCAAGTCGAAGGTCACGATCGTACGATCGGTCTTAACCGTCACGGGTTCGCGCACGGTCTTTTCTGCCTCAACGATGGAAGTCGTCGGGTTAGCAGCGCCGGTTACCGTATTGGGCGTTTCCGCCTTCTGTTCTACGGTCGGCTGACCAAAGTACGATTCACCGCCCTTATAGATCTGGTAGTTATCCCAGAGCAGGAAGCAGGACGTGAAAAAAATGACCCACAGCAGGGTGCGTTGTAAATCTTTTCCCATAAAAAGGCCGTTATTTCTCTGATTGGTGGGGTTCGGAGTGCGTATCGTCCTTCTCAGGAGGACACGCCGAACACGTATGGCGCCAATGAAATTGGGACGGAACCGGATCCCAGCCACGTCCCCCTAGGGGATGGCAGCGAAGAATCCGTCGAATTGCCAAGTATAAGCCCTTGAGTGCGCCGTGGCGATCAATTGCTTCCATGGCGTAATTTGAGCATGACGGCACAAAGCGACATTCACGCCCCACCCACGGACTCAAAGTCAGCTGGTACAGGCGAATTAAAGCTTTGAGAATGCGTTCCATCACGATTGCGCCTTACGTTGCGGTCCTCGACGAACTTGGCGTTCAAGTCGATCAAATAAGGCGTCGGCATCACGGCGAAGGCGCTGGCGAATAGCCGGCATGGCGCCTAACTCCGCGACAATGGCTTTATAAGGCGTGCGCAGTCGCAACGACAAATCCAAGCCATGGGGCGCATGTGTGGCCAATAAGGCTTGTAATTGCGGAGCGCGATGACGAGCTGCCTCTTTCAAGATACGTTTGATTAACGCGCGGTCAATCGAACGCGGACAGTTTCGTTTTCCGACGGTTACCCCAATGCGCAACCCTGACGTCGCTTCAGGAATCCATCGGGCACTGACAGAAAAAACACCCATGGCAGTACCAAAGGTGTTTTCATTTCGCTCACGCACAAGAACCCCGAAGTCCTCACTTCGAATGAGGCGAAGACAACGGGGGTACTTGAATTTCGAATCGTGCTCTGACACGGCTCGATTGCCGTGAGTCACACCGCGCTACTTAGAGAGCGAGGGTGTGACGGCCCTTAGCGCGACGACGGGCGATAACGCGACGACCGCCCTTGGTGCGGCTGCGAACCAAGAAGCCGTGCGTACGGGCACGCTTGACCTTGGAGGGCTGATAGGTACGTTTGGTGGCCATGATTATTCCTCAACAGGCAAATCAACGTTATGTCGAACACGAAATCCAACACAACTGGTAAATACTTGAAAAAATAGGGAAAGCTTTCCCCGCCGAACTTCTTTTCTTTTGTCAGGAGCCCGGCTAAACCGGTATTCGATCGCTACCCGAAGAGAGGCGAACGTGACGAATCGTCCTGGGTAAACCCTGATAAAAGGGGGCGAATCGAAGTAAAGCCCTATATTACACCTTAAGTACGCGGGGATTGTCAAACCAGAGCGGGCATTTTTCTAAAAAATCCCGT
>RCNI01000721.1_pt1 | contig 19686 bp, 15 predicted proteins | sample 2041151 | NCBI WGS metagenome assembly RCNI01 (sample SAMN09708214, study PRJNA481090) | feces metagenome | isolation source: feces | place: Antarctica: Albino Rookery | reverse complement strand
AATGATCGTACGATTTCCACTGCACCTCAGCTTACTGGAGATGAATGTAAAACTGCGCCTGAATGGTTAAGTGCCGGCAGTAATACTGAAATGTACAGTATTTTTAGTATGCCGGTGTAACAGGCAAAACGGAGAGAGTTATTTTCTGGATTGCAACAATGTAAAAAGAGACCGGGTATCCGTTGGGATACCCGGTTCTTGTATAAAGAAAACCACTGGCTGGGTGAAATGGTTGCTTTTCGTGTGTCTGTCTTTCACATACAACTTCATTTTACCGGGGATTTCCTTTTCCTGATTATTCGTGATGCTCGCCGCACTCGTCAGCGTGCTCGTGATGATGGCAGATGGAACCGGTGGACTTGAGTTCGCCCTTCAGGTAAGTCTCTACAGCCACCTGAGCGTCACCCTGAACGCCGATGATGACTTCCACATTCCGCTCGTTGAAGATGTCAACAGCACCGCCGCCCATGCCGCCGGAGATGATTACCTCTGCGCCGTGATCGGCAAGGAAGTTGGGCAGGAAACCGGGTCTGTGACCGGGGTTAGGGACGGACTGGCGGGACAGAATCTTTCCGTCCTGGGTGTCGAAGAAAATAAAGTTTTCACAATGGCCAAAGTGACCGGCAACGGCGTTGCCCATAGCAGCTACAGCAATTTTCATAATTAAAATCTCCTTTTTATAATGCAAGCAATTTGCTTGTGGATTGATAGATTTCTTTCAGCGCATCCCGTGCGGGGCAGTCGATGTCTGCAACGCTGAGACCGTGGTTAATGGCGTAAGAGGCGGTTTTGTCATAGGGAATCTTTCCTAAAAAGGGCAGCCCCTTTTCCTGACAGAAAGCTTCAATCGCCCGGGTATTTTCAGGACTTGCGTCCCATTTGTTCACGCAGACTGCCAGCTGGGTCTGGAAGGTTTCTGCGGTCTGAGTCAGCCGCTTTAAGTCGCTGATGCCGGAGAGACTTGGCTCAGCCACCACCAGTACCAGATCTACGCCGCTGACCGAAGCGATGACAGGGCAGCCAATGCCGGGAGAGCCATCGATAATGGCAAGCTGGGTATCCGGGGCGTGCTTCAGCATGGCGACCTTCACATCAGACACCAGTTTGCCGGAGTTGCCCCGTCCCATTTTCAGCGTGGCGGTGGAAAATACACCGTCATCCAGATAGAGCTTTTTGGTGCCTGCCTCATCTTCCTGCAAGGTAATGGCTTTCTCCGGGCACACATAGGTGCAGACACCACAGCCCTCACAGGCATATTCATTCACTGCATAGCTATCCGCCTGCAGAGAAATGGCACCAAAGCGGCAGCTGCGCTGACAGGCACCGCAGCGGATGCACTTTTCGGGGTCGATACACGCCTTGTCACCGCCCAGAAAGGGGGAGGTGACAGGTTCTGCGGTTTGCTTGGTTACAATGTGGAGGTTGGGAGCATCCACATCACAGTCGGCAATGGCTTTTGCCTGAGAAAAGCGGATAAAGGCAGCGGCGGTGGTGGTTTTGCCGGTGCCGCCCTTGCCACTCAGGATGAGAAGTCGTTTCATTGGCAGTTCCCTCCGATCTTCTCCAGTAAGCTGCAAAACAGCTGGGCACACTGGGGATTTTCCCGGCTGGGAATCCGTCCTGCGGCAACTGCTCCGGCAATCTCGCTGTCATAGGGAATCCGTGCCAGCACCGAAAGATGTTCTTCGCTGCAATATTGTTCCAGCGGGGCATAAGGCGCATCCATTTTGTTAATGACTACGCCGCAGGGCTTGTGCAGCAGCGTGACCAGCTGATGCACCATTTTGAAATTATGGAAGCCAAAAGCGGTAGGCTCAGCTACCAGCAGGCAATAGTCTGCATCCATGATGCTTTCCATTACGCTGCAGGCACTGCCCGGAGGACAGTCGATGACGGTAAGCCCGTCGCCTGCCTCCCTGAGAGCCGCCTTGATGACAGGCACGCCGGAGGCTTCGCCGGGATTCAAAATGCCGGTGACCACCCGGACATTTTGGCTGATCCCTTGCTCCACGGTGCCAATGGGTCTTTCTTCCTCATGGATTGCCTGTTCCGGGCAGACCATGGTGCAGCCGCCGCAGCTGTGGCACACCTCAGAAAAGACCATAGGCTTTTCTTTAATGTAGATCAGCGCATGGAACCGACAGAAGTCCACACACTTTTTGCAGCCGGTGCAGCGCTCTGCATCAAAGCTGGGAAGCAGCGTGGAAACTGCCTGAGATGTTACATGGTCTGGCTTTAAAAACAGACGGCCGTTTGGCTCTTCCACATCGCAGTCGATGTAGCATGCCTGCTTTGCGGCGGCAGCCAGATTGACTGCTACAAAGGTTTTGCCCGCGCCGCCCTTGCCGCTTAAAACTGCAATTTTCATTGGATTCCCTGGAAACCTGCATGGAAGTGGGTCAGCTCCTGCAGTTCTCCGGCCAGATAGGCGTTCAGATTTTCACGGGCGGAATTGCCCATGGACTTATAGATTTTGATTCCGGCGGCTTTAAATACCTGAGCGGCATTTTCCCCGCATCGGGGAGTAATCAGGACATCGGCTTTTTGGTCTACCAGAAACTGCGCTGCCTGAATGCCGGCACCGCCCTGCGCATTGGCAGCGGGATTTTCGGCAATGACCTCACAATCATTTTCAAAAAACAGGAAATAGGGAGTGCGTCCGAAGGACGGGCAAATATCCTGCTGGTTTTCATCCAATACAATGGCAATTTTCATGCTAATCCTCCTTTTTGCAGCACTGACGGTGCCGCATACATCCACCGCATCCGCAGTATTCTTCCTCACCGCCGCACAGCTGGTATTCGCCGCCTTCAATTTTCAGCGGAAGGGCATCTACAAGCGCGTCTGCAATCTTTTTTCGGGCGGATGTGTAGATCTGCTGGACGGTTGTGCGGGCAATGTTCATGTAGGTGCCGCATTCTTCCTGAGAGAAGCCTTCCTTGTCAATGAGACGGATGGCCTCATATTCGTCCACGGCCAGTACGATGGGTTCGCCATCGTAGGTGATGCCCTTGGGAATGAAGTCCTGGGTCAGCGGCATCTGGCAGACTTTTCTGCACTTTCTGGGTCTGGGCAATGCCCTCACCTCCTTTGGTTTATGGCATATGCTATTTACGGATTTAGTATACCAATGTAAATGACATATGTCAATAACTATTTTTGGCATATGCCGGAAATGAAGTTCCTCGCCAATGGAAAACCACCTGATGTTGCAGAATAGGGGAGGGCATCGATATCAGACTTCATGGTGACTACATACTGCGGAAGTACTGAAGCAGATGGGGATTTACGGAAAACGGCGTATTTCAAACATTATGGAACAAAAATTTAGAGGACTGAGACAGAGGCAATCTTTGCGGCACGCACATGAGATTTATGGTTTTTATTTGAAAAACTTGCGTAAACTTGGGAGAAATGAAAGAAAACGGAATAAAATAGTGAAGTGCAGGCTGCGAGGTGAAGAAAAATGTGCGCGGCACAAAGAATACATGAGCGATTTTTCTTGACATGGCGCTTTTCAAATGTTAAAATTCTAATAAAGTTAATAGAAAAGCGATGACGAAGACGGAAGCAGCTGTGGTTTTTCAGAGAGCCGGGGGGCGGTGTGACCCGGTAAACGGCAGAGGCAGATTCCAATCACTTCCGAGCTGAAATCCTGAAATTGTAAGTAGGGGTTTTCGTGAATGCTGCGTGAATGCATAGGGCTTGTTGGAGCCTGAAGGGGCACAGAGTTTTCTGTGCAATTTGAGTGGTACCGCGGGTATTGTGTATACAAGACTCGTCTCAATGATTTGAGACGGGTCTTTTTATTTTGCAATTTACGAAATCAGGAAAAAAGGAGATCGGGTTATGAGGTTAGGTAAGAAAAAAATGCTGATGGTAAGCTTTATGCTGTTTTCGCTGTTCTTTGGTGCGGGAAACTTGATTTTCCCTCCGTTCCTTGGACAGAATGCAGGCAGACTTTCCATTCCTGCTATGCTTGGCTTTCTGGTAACGGCAGTGGTGCTTCCGGTGCTGGGCGTGGTGGTAGTTGCGGAGTTTAATGGTCTTGACCGGCTGGGCAGAAAGGTAGGCAGCAAATTTGCTGTCGTCTTCACGATGCTGATCTATCTCTCCATCGGCCCCGGACTGGGCATTCCTCGTGCGGCTTCCGTCCCCTTTGAGATGGCAGTTGCCCCTTATCTGCCGGAGGGCACAAACCTTCCCCTGTGTATGTTCTTCTATTCCCTGGTGTTTTTCCTGACTGCGCTTTGGCTCAGTCTGACTCCGGGAAAACTGGTGGATCGGATCGGTAAAGTGCTGACACCTGTTACGCTGATTCTGCTGAGCATTCTGTTCGTCAGCTTCCTCCTGCGTGGTCAGGTGGATGTGGCATCGGCACAGCCTGCTTATCAGCAGGGCTCCTTCCAGCAGGGATTTGTGGATGGCTACCAGACCATGGATACCATTGCAGCCCTGAACTTTGGCCTTGTGATTGCCATTACGCTGAATTCTCTGGGCGTGACGGAAAAGAAGGGCGTGATCCACTATACGGTGCTGGGCGGTATCTTTGCCGGTACCATCCTGGCAACGGTATATATGATGCTCACCTACATGGGCGCTGCAAGCTCCGGTGTGTATCCCATTCAGGAAAACGGTGCATGGACGCTGCGCTGCATTGTTCATCAGGTTTTCGGTGCTCCCGGTGCCATTTTGCTGGCAGCTACCTTTACGGTTGCCTGCCTTACCACCTGTGTTGGTCTGATTAACTCCATTTCCCGTTATTTTTCCAATCTGTTTCCCAAGGTTAGCTATCGCAAGTGGGTGTACGCGATTACGATTTTCTCTTTCCTGGTTTGCAATCAGGGCCTGAATACCATCCTTGCCATTTCCGTTCCTGTATTGAATGCGATTTATCCTGTTTCCATCGTGCTGATCGTTCTGGGTCTTACAGATAAATTCTGGAAGAACAATCCGTGGGTCTATCCGCTGACGGTAGCAGGCACCGGTGTAGTAAGCGTTGTGCATGCACTGGTAGAGGCAAAGGTCAATCTCTGGGTTGTAGACGATCTGTTCCGTATGCTTCCCATGTTCAGTAAAGGCTTCGGATGGGCACCGGTGGCAGCTGTGATGCTGGTAGTGGCGCTTATTCTGGGCAATCTGGTTCCGGTAAAAGTAAAGAAAGCAGAGCCGACAGAGGCATAAAAAGAACGCAGGAAACCATCTGGTTTCCTGCGTTGTTCTTTGTATAAAGGGGGAATGGGGTTACTCAGACCGCAGTGCAATGACCGGATCTTTCTTTGCTGCCTGCTTGGAGGGAATCAAACCGCCCAGCAGGGTCAGCAGCATGCTGATGACAATGAGAATCACAGCGCTGGAAACAGGCAGGTAAGGCGTGATGTCATTGCTTTGCATGAGGGAATGAATCAGGTGGGTGCCGGGAATCAGCAGGAGCAGGGTAAGTCCTACGCCCATAAGACCGGAGCAAAGACCGATGATAAAGGTCTCAGCATTGAATACCTGAGAGATATTCCGCTTGGAAGCGCCCATAGCCCGAAGTACGCCAATTTCCTTGGTCCGCTCCATCACGGAGATATAGGTGATAATGCCGATCATAATGGAGGAAACCAGCAGTGAGACAGCAACAAAAGCGATAAGCACATAGCTGATGCTGTCTACGATGGTGCGCACGGAATCCATCATCATGCCGGTCATATCGGTATAGCGGATTACCATGTTTTCCTGCCCGGATTCTTCCATGCTGCGGTTGTATTCCTCCAAAAATCCCATAAAGACTTCCTTGGCATCAAAGTCCTTCATATAGACGGACATACCGGTGGGACTTTCCGGATCGGCGTAGCCCAAAAGTTTCAGGTTGGATTCTACGGTTCTTGGCTGTTTCTGGGAAGAGACAGCGTCAAACAGCCGCCGCAGTTCTTCTTCGTCCATGTTGAACTGGAAAGCACTTGCCAGCAAATCCTCATCCACATATACAGAGCCGCTTAAATAGCCCATGAGCAGATTGCCAAAGCCGGATACCTTATCCAGCAGGTTCTGTACGATCTGCGGTTCCATCATTTTCCGCCCCATGACGGCGGTGGTACCGGTGAACACGGGGCTTCCCAGATAGTTACCCACCAGAGAGGAAGTGTCTCCGGCGCCGATTTCTGCATAGATATCATCGGGCTGGATGGGTTCTTCCAGATCGGGAATCACGGAATCCGCAGGTGCTGAGGCTTCAGCAGGTGCGGATGCATCAGCGGCGGAAGGATCGATTTCAGCCGCTGCAGCGGCGGGCGCAACAGCTTGGGCGATATAGGTATTGAGCATATCCAGCATCAGAGACTTATAGATGCCGGAAAAGGCGGAAGCTTCCATTGCGTAGCTTTCTGCCAGCTGCTGCATTCTGGACTGAGCGGCATCGCTGCTGAGGCAGCTGTCCACCAATGCTTCTGTTTGGGTGAGATAGAGTCTGGCTCGACCGTTGGCGTCTGCATTTCCTGCAACAAACCCATTGAGCATCTCCAGAGAAAAGTCCTGAAATGCGGAGGCGAATGCCTGCTGGGCTGCCGTGGTGTCCACGGTCATGGAAGAGGAAACACTACTGAGATAATTCTCCAGAAGGTTTAAAATAGCATCGGTGCTGATATTCATGCCGATAGCAGAGGAAATGGCATCCCCGTCCACAGTGATCAAATTCTCAAAATGCAGGCTGTCATCGGAACTGCCGAAGGGCTTTCCACTGAAAATATCCGTTTCCGGTGCTGCCAGCTGCTGCTGAACGATCTGAGAGGCGGCAGCCTCCTCCATCACATGGGTGATGAGGCTGGGATGGTAGCCGATGCCGTTATAGAGGGAAGCGTTGCCGCCGCTCTTGGAACAGACAACGCCAACGACCCGCAGCTCTTCGGCACCGGCAATCAGCTCTTTCATATAGCTTTCGTTGCCGGACATATCTTCCCACACATCGTATTCAGAATTATAGCGGTAAAGATCGGAAGCAGCGACCAGGCGGAAGGTGAGATTCATCAGGTCGTCATAGGTCCACTGAAGATGGTTGGGATCTTCGGGAATCTCTTCTCCCTGCATGGCTTGGTTTATCATCTCGGACAGATTACCTGTGTCTTTCATGCCCAGCGTGTAGGCAAGATAATCGGGCATCATATTGGCACTGGGAAGCACAAACACCAGCTCGTTGTAGGCTTCCGGCCAGCGTCCCTCAAGGACCTGATACTGGCTGTCCAGCAGTTCCCGGTTATCGATGATAGGATGGAAGGCGTTCATATCCATGATGGAAGAAAGTGCCTTAGTGCCGGTAACTGTTTCAAGCAGGGTAGCGGGGTGCACCTGAAAAACCTGATCCGGGTTAGCAGAGAAGATCCGGGGGGCAATGCCGTAGTCATAGAGAACGGCGTTCAGGGAGTCACCCACGGTATCCATATTGCTTTCCAGATGAGCCTTAAATGCCTTCAGGTCATTGGAGCCGATTTGGGCAAACATTTTGGCAAGAACTGCCTGCTCGGATACGGTATCCTTGGGAATTTCTGTACCGCTGTCCATCAGTTTCCCCGGCATGATCATGGCGGTCATGTCTGCCGTCTCCGACTGAATGGTGAGGGGATAGTTTGCCAGAGTATCTTCCTGCACCTTGTCGATATAGCGCTGGAAGCCCACGGAAAGGGACATGATGAGGGCAATGCCGATGATGCCGATGGAGCCTGCAAAGGCAGTCATCAGGGTGCGCCCCTTTTTGGTTTTCAGATTATTGAAGCTGAGGGTCAAAGCGTCCCGGAAGGACATGGAAGATTTGCCCATGTTTTTGTGCTCAGGTTCCCCAAACTGGGTTTCATCAACTTCCAGAGGATGGTTGTCGTCGATGATGTGACCATCCTTGACCCGCACGATCCGGTCTGCATAGGCATCTGCCAGTTCCGGGTTGTGGGTCACCATGACCACCAGACGATCCTTGGATACTTCCTTGAGAAGCTCCATAATCTGGACACTGGTTTCTGAGTCCAGAGCGCCTGTGGGTTCATCTGCCAGCAGAATACTGGGATTGTTCACCAGAGCCCGGGCAATGGCGACCCGCTGCATCTGCCCGCCGGACATTTGGTTTGGCTTTTTGTGAAGCTGGTTTCCAAGCCCTACATCTTCCAGGGCAGCAATGGCACGGCTGCGGCGCTGTGCCTTGGAAACGCCGGAAATGGTCAGCGCCAGTTCTACATTGGCGAGGACAGTCTGATGCGGAATCAGATTGTAGCTCTGAAAGACAAATCCGACGGTGTGGTTCCGGTAAGAATCCCAGTCCCGGTCAGTATATTTTTTGGTAGAGATGCCGTTGATGATCAGATCACCGCTGTCGTACTGGTCAAGACCGCCCAGAACATTGAGCAGAGTGGATTTACCGGAGCCGCTGGGGCCGAGAATAGCAACCAGCTCATGCTCCCGCAGATTCAGGCTGACGCCGTCCAGTGCCTTCTGCACCAGCTCACCTGTGGCATAGCTTTTGTAGACATCTTTGACTTGAAGCATACGGATACCTCTTTTCATTTGCAATCGGACTCAGGAAGGAATTTCAAGCTGGGGCTCGGACTGGTTCATTTTTGCTTCGGAGGAGCGGAAGCAGAAGGGATAGGCAATGGCACATACGATCAGGGCCGCCAGAACATCCAGCACGGAGTGCTGTTTCAGGAAGACGGTGGAGAGGCTGATCAGGATGGTTGTAATGATGAAAAATGCCTTCCATGCAGTATTCTGCAGCCCTTTACAGTGAAGACCTGCGAACATGACTGCAAAGGAACCAATCACATGGATGGAGGGACACACATTGGTGTTGGTATCGAATTCATAGAAGTGCGCCATGAATCGGGTCAGAATATTATCCCGGGCAAACTGCTCCGGACGCAGATTCTGACAGGTGGGGAAGAACAGATAGGCAAGGATTGCCACGGAGTAAGTAGCGATGATAAAGTACATCATTTTGCGGAAAGCATCCAGATCGTAGAGAAGGGTATAGAGGTGAATGCCCACCAGAAATACGAACCAGAAGAGGTAGGGAATGAGAAAAATCTCTGCAAAGGGGATGTAATCATCCAGAATGCAGTGCATGGGATAGTAAAAATCCACGGCATAAAAGCGTTCTACAAAGAGAAACAACAGTCCGTACACGGGCCAGTAGAGCAGGAGCAGCAGGTGACGGAACCGTTCAGAGGTGAGATTACTGAGCCGCAGCTTCCGGTAATCAACAACAGGGGTTTTGAATTTCATAAATTACCTTCTTTTCAACACAATTGCAATTATTATAGGATAAAAAAAGCGGAGAAAACATGAATGTAACGTAAACAAGCTGTGAAGAAGCTCCGAAAAAGTGGGAACTTTCTCTGGAAATAGAGAAAATGAGCTGCGCTGCATACCAAATTTGTAAGCAGCGCAGCGGAAAGCTTAGAGCAGAGGTGCAATTCCCTTCATCAGGTAGCCGGTGAGTTTCCGGGACAGCCGCTCGTGCTTGATGGTTTCACGGGTGACGGTTCTGCATTTTTCCTGAGTTTCCAGGAAATCCTGTTCAATATCGGAAATACAGGAGGTGCCGTACAGATAGGTGGCACACTCGAAGTGATGGTAAAGACTGCGGTAGTCCAGATTGATGGTGCCGACCACAGCTTCCCGGTCATCGGCCACAAAACTCTTGGCGTGCACGAAGCCGGGGGTGTATTCGTAGATCCGTACGCCGGAATCCAGCAGAGAACGGTAGTGGGTGAGAGCCAGTGCAAAGGGAACTTTTTTGTCGGGAATACCCGGCAGAATCAGCCGCACGTCCACACCCCGCTCAGCGGCAAATTTCAGCGCATCTTCCATTTCTCCGTCCAGAATCAGGTAGGGAGTCATGATGTGGACATAGGTCTGGGCACGGTTGAGAATATCAATGTAGACATGCTCGCCCACTTTCTCGTTATCCAGCGGGCAGTCACCGTAGGGAATGACAAAGCCGGGCGCATCCTGCTGAGCCTGAGAGGGCATCATGAGATACGGCTCAAAATTCGGGTCCTTTGTGCCAAGAGACCACATCTGCAGGAACATCAGGGTAAAACTGCGGACGGCATCGCCCTTCAGCATCACAGCGGTATCCTTCCAGTGACCAAACCGCACATGCTGATTGATGTATTCATCTGCCAGATTGACGCCGCCGTTGAAAGCGGTGTGACCATCAATAACCAGAATTTTACGGTGATCCCGGTAATTGTAATGGGTGGATACAAAGGGGGTGAGGGGGGCGAACATCTTGCACTGGATTCCCAGCTGCTCGAGAAGCTCGGGATAGTTGTGGGGGAGAGTGGAAAGTTCACAGGTGCCGTCATACATCACCCGGACGTCAACGCCTTCTGCGGCTTTACGGGCCAGAATTTCCAAAATCTGTCCCCACATCGTGCCCTCATTGATGATGAAATACTCCATGAAGATGAATTTCTCTGCTTTTTCCAGTTCCTGCAGCAGAGCTTCAAATTTGGCTTCACCGATGGGGAAATAGGTTACCTGAGTGTTTTCAAATACCGGATGGCAGCCGCTGCGTGCCATATACCGGGCAAGATTGGCAACACGGGGATCTGTAGCTTTCAGCTTTTCAAGAGTGGCGGGGGGCTGCAGCAGGTTATCCTTGGTAGCAAGCGTCATTTGCTGGGTAGTTGCTTTCAATGCCCGGTGACCGATGTCCCGCTGGGTGTAAAGAAACAGCAGAGAGCCAAATACCGGAAGCAGCATAATCACAATCAGCCATGTGATCTTAGCCGTTGGATCAAACTGGCTGTTCAGCAAATACAGCACCATACAGAGGCTAAAGATGATGGTACCGCCATAGATATGGGGCAGAAATGCTTCAAACCAACGGAAAATGGCAAACAGCAAAACGACTTGCAGCAGAAGCAGTACAAGGATCAATCCCAATCGACTGAAAATTGCGGAAAGAACACCTTTTTGTCCTTTGTGCAGGAGAGAGATTCCCTTATGTTCTTTGTTTTGATTCAATTGGATACCTTCTTTCTGGGAATGGGGAAAATAAAAACCCTGTCATACCGGCAGGGAACATTTTTTATCACGACAGCCGGAGGGGATAGGATAACAGCGCCCCATTCGGCGTTGTATCTTAGTATACAACAAACCGGTCTTTGATACAATAGGAGAAGAAAAAAACAGCAGCTCCACAGAAAAATTGTGGAGCTGCCGGGGAAAATGATTTGGGTGAAGAAACTTACCGGGTTCCCTTGTCGTAGGGAATACCCTCAGCTTTGGGTGCACGGGATTTACCGGAGGTAAAGGTCAGCACGAGCAGCGTAATCACAAAGGGAAGCATCCGGTAAAGGTTGGGATTCAGACCGATTTCTTTCAGCATGAACACACCGTCACCGTTAATGTCCAGCGTGGAGTAGGCAGCGGCAACGCACTTGCAGAAGCCGAAGAGCAGAGCGGCAAGAGCGGTGTTGAGAGGCTTCCAGTTACCGAAGATCATAACGGCCAGAGCCAGGAAGCCGAAGCCGGCAACTTCACCGGTGGAGGAGCAGTTGGCGGTGGTAAGGGCGTAGGTAAAGCCGCCGATACCTGCCAGTGCGCCGGAGATGGTCACACCGATGTAGCGCATTTTGTAGACATTGATGCCCAGAGAATCTGCAGCCTGAGGATTTTCGCCGCAGGCACGCAGACGAAGACCAAACCGGGTCTTATAGAGGATAATGGCCAGCACCACATAGAGAATGATGCAGATGTAGGTGGTGAGGTAGAACTTATCCAGGAATGTTCCGGCCAGCACACCCAGCTTGTCCGTCCGGGCAAAGCCGAGATCGGTCTTTTTGATCATAAACCAGGAAGCGGCATCGCCGGTGTACATATCCATGGCGTTCTGGTTGGTGATGATGTTGATCAAAAACAGAACCAGTGCGGGAGCCAGCAGGTTCAGAGCGGTGCCGCCGATGGTCTGGTCTGCTTTCAGGGTGACAGCTGCAAAAGACAGAAGCAGGGAGAAGAGGGCACCCATACCGGCTGCGAATACCAGAGCAATGAGCATCAAAGACTGCCCGCTGTCCTTGGTGAAGATTCCGGCCTTCTGGAACAGATAGACAGTCAGCACACCGATAAATGCGCCCATGACCATGATACCTTCCAGAGCCAGATTGATGACACCGCTGCGCTCAGCAAAAATACCTGCCAGTGCGACGATCATCAGAGGAATGGCATAAATCAGCGTTTGCTGCAATAAAAAGGTCATTGTTTTTGCTCCTTTCCCGCATTGTTCGCCTTTTCGGCTGCTTTCTTGCTGCGGTTGCCCAGCCATACATTGATAATCAGGGAGAAAGCGCTGAGATAAACAATGGCAGCGACGATAATATCTGTAATAAATTCATTGTATGCGGTGAGCTCCTTCAGCTTCATACCTGCGATATTCAGCAGGGACATGAACATGGAGGTGAAGATCACGCCCAGAGGATGGTTAGCCGCCAGCAGAGCGACGGGGATACCGTTGAAACCAACGGCGGGAAGTGTCTGGTAGGTAGTCCAGTAGAACTCCGTATTGCCGGAGAGCCAGTAAAGGGCAGCGCCGCCGCCGGCCAGACTGCCGGCAATGGCCATGGACAGGACGATGTTGCGCTTGTCATTGATACCGGCATAGCGGGCAGCGTGACGGTTGGAACCGCAGGCACGCAGTTCATAGCCAAAGGTAGTTTTGGTCATGAGAATGTAGACACCGATGGCGATGAGAATGGCAACCAGAATACCGGCGTTGATCTGAGAACTGGGGAAGATCTTATCAAGACCCAGCTTGGGCGTTGCGACACCGTTGGCAAGGGTGGGCTTAATGTAGCCAACCTTACCGGAAGAGGAGGCGTTTTTCAGATTGCTGACTTCAAAGAGCCAGGTTACGAGACTTGCGGCAATCCAGTTGGTCATGATGCTTGCCAGCACTTCGTTGATGTTCCGGGTGGCTTTCAGCAGACCGGGAATAGCACCCCAGAGAGCACCGGCCACCATACCAGCCAGCAATGCCAGAATCCAGATGATCCATGCGGGCACCACATCAGAGGGAATGGAGAGGGCGGTGAACAGGGTAGCGGCAGTACCCATGAGGTACTGACCGGGAGCGCCGATGTTAAAGAGACCGGTTTTAAAGGCAACAGCCACGCTGAGGCCGGTCATCATCAGGGGCGTTGCACGGAAGAGCAGGTTGCCCCAGTTGGAGGGGTTAAAGCCGAAGGTCAGATTACCCGCAGCATTTCTGCCGGTGTTAAAGACACCAAACAGCACCAGCGAGACACCTTCAAGACCACCCTTCAGGGAAATGTCAGAAGAGAAGAGGGATACCACAAACACGATGAGGGCACCCAGTAAAAGACCGCACAGAATGGAAATAATGGAAGAGAGAATTGTGCGGAATCCGTCACGCTGGGAACGTTTCGTCAGAGGAGATCCTTTTTTCATTGCATTTCTGCCTCCTTACCGTCTTTTTTAGCACCAGCCATGTAAAGACCCAGCTCCTGCACGGTGGTTTTCTTGGGATCCAGCTCGCCGACAATCTCGCCTTCGTACATGACGAGAATCCGGTCGGCCAGATTCATGACTTCGTCCAGCTCCAGACTTACCAGCAAAACTGCCTTACCGGCATCCCGCTGCGCCACAAGCTGGCTGTGAATATACTCAATTGCGCCCACATCAAGACCACGGGTGGGCTGTACAGCAATGACCAGAGGCTTTCCCCGATCCAGCTCACGGCCGATGATGGCTTTCTGCTGGTTGCCGCCGGACATACTGCGGGTGATAGTGGCAACGCCCTGTCCGGAACGGACATCGTACTGGTCGATAATTTCCTGGGCGTATTCCCGGATGGCGGGCTTATTGATAAAACCGGCAGTCTGGAAGCGAGGATCCAGATAGGTCTGCAGCACCAGGTTGTTTTCCAGCGTGTCATCCAGTACCAGACCGTGTTTGTGCCGGTCTTCGGGAATGTGGCTCATGCCTGCCTGACTTCTTTCCCGGATGGATGCCTTGGAAATATCCTTGCCGCAGAGGGTGACCTGTCCGGCGGATGCCTTTTCAAGACCGGTCAGACCGTAGATAAGCTCTGTCTGACCGTTTCCGTCAATACCGGCAATGCAGAGAATCTCTCCTGCGTGTGCCTGGAAGGAAACATTCCGGACGGCATTGTTTTTATGAAGCTTGGAGGGAACAGTCAGACCCTTTACATCCAGCACCACATCTCCGGGATGGCATTCACTCTTCTGCACCTGCAGCTGCACAGGACGACCGACCATCATGTTGGAAAGCTCCTGCTGGTTGGTATCCTTTACGTCTACGGTGCCGATGTACCTGCCTTTGCGCAGAACAGTGACACGATCGGCAACAGCCATGATTTCGTTGAGCTTGTGGGTGATGAAGAGGATGGACTTGCCTTCTGCGGCAAAGTTGCGCATGATCTGCATCAGTTCATCAATCTCCTGCGGGGTCAGAACGGCGGTAGGCTCATCAAAAATCAGGATTTCATTATCCCGATAGAGCATTTTGAGAATTTCGGTACGCTGCTGCATACCGACGGAGATGTCCTCCACCTTTGCGTTCAGATCAACGTTAAGACCGTATTTTTCGGAAAGTTCCTGTACTTTTTTTCTGGCAACTTTCTTCTGCAGAAAGCCCATTTTCGTGTTCTCTGCGCCAAGAATGATATTATCCAGCACGGTGAACACATCCACCAGTTTGAAGTGCTGGTGAACCATGCCGATATGCAGAGCGGTAGCGTCATTGGGGTTGTTGATCTGGACAACCTCTCCGTTTTTCTTGATGACGCCCTGCTCCGGCTGATAAAGACCGAAAAGTACGCTCATCAGCGTGGATTTGCCAGCGCCGTTTTCGCCCAGCAGCGCATGAATTTCGCCACGGCGAAGCTGCAGCGTGATGTTATCATTGGCTACGATGCCGGGGAATTCTTTTCTAATATTGAGCATCTCGATAATGTATTCAGAATCCATATGCAATGCCCTCCTCCTTCCAGGTATGTGCCTATTCACACAGTAATCGAATTATAACGCATTGCGAGGGAAAAAGCAATATTAATTCACAAAACAGAGCAGATTACTCGAAATAAATTGTTGAAATTAGACTAAAAATGGAAAACTATCCAAATTTTGAAAAGAAAAAAAGGAGCCCCCGGAGGGACTCCTTTTTATGGAGAGATATTTTAGATAACGTTCAGGTGAACAGTGGTGAAGTGATCGGGGTTCAGGTTAGCCTCGTAGTCACGATCCACAACCAGCTCACCGTTTACCAGCTTGCCGAACAGTTCTTCGTACTGCTCAACAGTGAAGTTCTCCATGCTCCAGGTATCGGTGGGCAGACCCACAGCGTTCTGAGCAGCACCCAGAGTGGTCAGATTGCCAGCAGCCTCAGCCCAATTGTCACCGTAGAACATATCGCAAGCCTGCATAACAGCCTCGCGCAGACCCTTGGTAGCAGAAGTGATGACAGTGTCAGACTCGCCGGACTGGTCAACGTCAACACCGATGATCAGACCGTCGTTTGCAGCAGCTGCAGCAAAACCGGACTTGCACATCTGACCGCCGCAGACGAAGACAACTTCGGTGCCGCTGCTGTACCAGCCGTTCAGCATGGTCTGCAGTTCAGCGGAAGGACCAAAGCTTGCGCCGTACTCCCAGGACAGGTTGATGTTAACATCGGTCTTGTTCAGTTCCTTGGCAGCCTGCTCAGCACCCTGAATGAAGCCGTAAGCAAATCTGCAGCAAGCGGGGTTCTCGCCGCCGCCACCGCCGGAGAAGCCCAGCTGGGTGTAGCCTTCCTGAACAGCAGCGTAGCCGGCCAGATAACCGGACTGCTCTTCCTGGAAGTCGATGGAAAGAACGTTGTCCAGACCCAGAGGCCAGCCGTCAATGAAGACAAAGCCAACATCGGGGAACTCAGCAGCAGCTCTCTTCAGAGCATCAGCCTGCAGGAAACCTGCAGCAACGATCAGCTTAGCGCCGCCTTCCTTAGCAGCCTTCATAGCGTTGTAACGGTCCTCATCAGTTGCCTGATCGCCGTTAGCGGGCTGATAGTACTTGTAGGTCTTGCCATTCTCGGAAGCATAACGCTTCAGACCTTCCCAGGTGCCCTGGTTGAAGGACTTGTCCTTCAGCTGTCCAACGTCAGTGACGAAAGCCAGCTCATAGGTGGTGGACTCTACTGTGTCAGGGATGCTGTCATAGTCAAAGACAGTGTTGTCATCCTTGCCAGCTTCAGTTGCTGCATCAGTAGCAGCATCGGTAGCGGCATCAGTAGCAGTGTCGGTGGTGTTGCCAGCAGTAGCGTCGGTGGGGTTGCTGCTGGGCGTGTCCTTAGAACCACAGCCAGCGAACAGACCAACGACCATAATGCAAGCCAACAGGGTTGCAATGATCTTTTTCATTGTTGTGTTACCTCCATATGTCTAGTTCGGTATATGCATACCGTCTGTGTATTGTCGCACATAAAAAAGAAAAAATCAAGAAGATTTGCAAATATTGTATAAACTGTATAACCCTTGGCAGAGACAGGCAATCATCAGCAGAAAATTGCCGAAATATGCAGTTAACAGAAAATTTTCCGGGAAATAACAGAAAATTAAAAGAATAAACAGGGGAGAGAGAAAAAGCAGACCTGCTGCAGAATTTTACAGAACAGACAAATAAATTGCAAATTTTTGTAAAAACAACCCCCAGGGAGGCTTACGCACAGAGCATCTTTGCGGTATGATAGGTTCACTTTGTGATGATATACAGAAAGGATGCACAAAATGAAAAAAGCAGTTTCTCTTCTGCTGGCAGTTTTGATGCTGTCGGCTCTGCTGACCGGGTGCGGTCAAGCAGAAAAAAACAGTGCTGTTCCCAACCGTGATCAGGTAATTATTTCGATTTCTTCTGAGCCGGAAACGCTGGACCCCTGCAAAGGCTGGGGGCACGGCACCACACCTCTGGTGCAGAGTTCTCTGGTGGAATATAATCAGGATATGACCTTCTCCAATGACCTTGCTACCGACTATAGCATTTCTGATGACGGTCTTACCTGGACCTTTCAGCTGCGGGATGATGTGAAGTTCACCGACGGCGAGCCTCTGACGGCTTCCGATGTGGCCTTTACCTTCCAGACAGCAAAGACCAGTCAGTCCTCTCTGGATCTCACCTTTATGGAGAGTGTAGCTGCGGTGGATGAAAACACCGTGGAATTTAAACTGAAAAAGCCCACTTCTACCTTCCTTAATACAATAGCCACGGTGGGCATCGTTCCGGAGCATGCTTATTCCGAAGCATACGGCGATGCACCCATCGGTTCCGGTCCCTACCGCTTTGTGCAGTGGAACAAGCAGGAGCAGCTGATTCTGGAGGCCAATGAAGACTACTACGGAACAGTCCCCGCAATCAAGAAAGTGATTATCGTTTTCCAGGATGAAGACGCAGCCTTTGCTGCAGTAAAGGCTGGGGAAGTGGATGTGGCACTGACCGCTGCCACACTGGCAGATACCAAGATCCCCGGCTACAGTCTGCAGGCAATCACAACGGTTGATAACCGTGGCTTCACCCTGCCGATGACTCCCGATGAGGGAAAGGTTACGGAAAGCGGACACCCCATCGGTAATAATGTAACCTGCAATCTGGAAATCCGTCAGGCAATGGCATACGCTGTGGATCGTGTGATGATTGCACAGCAGGCAGTAAACGGCTACGCAACCCCCTGCTACTCTGTCAACGATGGTTTCCCCTGGAATAACCCGGAATGTGAAATTGAGACCAATGTGGAATACGCCAAAAAGCTGCTGGCTGATAATGGCTGGGCAGATACCGACGGGGACGGCATTGTGGAAAAAGACGGCGTGAAGGCCAGCTTTGTCTGTATGTATCCCAGCGGCGATTCTGTGCGGCAGGCAGTTGCCATGGCAGCAGCGCAGCAGATCAAGGAAATCGGCATTGAGATTATTGTGGAGGGCACCAGCTGGGACGATATTGTGAAGCGGATGTTCTCTAACGCAGTGTGCATGGGCTGGGGCTCTTCCAATCCCTATGAAAGCTACTGCCTGTACCATTCCTCCGGAATGCTGCGGGATGATTTTTATAACCCGGAAGGATACAGCAATCCCACGGTAGACGGTTATCTGGAGCAGGCTATGGAGGCTCTGGATGCCGAAAAGGCAAATTCTTTCTGGCAGCTTTCCCAGTGGGACGGCACCACGGGTACTGCCATGAAGGGTGACTGCCCCTGGGTATGGCTTGTAAATATCCAGCATCTCTACTATGTAAGAGATGGCCTTAATATTGGTCAGCAGCAGCTGCATGCCCACGGTGCGTCTATGCCTCTGCTGCAGAATTTGAAGACCTGGACTTGGAATGCAGAGTAAAAGTCCAGAAGGAAGTGAAACTATGATGGAAACCTGTGGTCGGATCGGCCGCACAATTCTTACATATCTTGCAAAGATGCTCCTGCTGTTACTGGCAGTGAGCATCATTGCGTTTGCCTTGGTTTCTGTTTCACCGGTGGATCCGGTGCAGCAGTACATTTTGGGCGTCGGTACGGTTTCCCCGGAGCAGCGGGCGGAGCTTGAGGCGTATTGGGGTCTGAATGAACCTCCGGTACAGCGGTATTTCCACTGGCTGAATGCGCTGCTCCATGGTGACATGGGACAGTCCCTGCTCTACCGCAGACCTGTGGCACAGATTATCGGGGAGCGGTTTTTGAACTCTCTTGCGCTGATGGTCTGCGCATGGTGCCTTGCGGGTATTCTGGGATTCACACTTGGGTGCGTTATGGGCATGAACAAGGATCGTTTGCCGGATCGCATTCTGAAGAAAATTTGTTATCTGCTCAGCAGTGTCCCAACCTTCTGGTTGGGACTATTGCTGCTTTTAGTGTTCTCCGTGTGGCTGGGCTGGTTCCCTCTGGGATTTTCCAGCCCCATTGGTATGCTCAATCAGGATGTGACCATCTGGCAGAGAATCCATCATCTGATTCTCCCAGCACTGACGCTGAGCCTGATGTCTTTTTCAAACATTGCCCTGCATACCCGTCAGAAGCTGATTGACGTAATGGAAAGTGAGTATGTACTGTTTGCACGGGCACGGGGAGAAGATCGGTTTACCGTACTGCGCCGTCATGGACTGCGCAATATTCTTCTTCCGGCGCTGACACTGCAGTTTGCTTCTTTTGCGGAGCTGTTCGGCGGCTCTGTGCTGGCAGAGACCATCTTCTCCTATCCGGGTCTTGGCTCGGCGGTCAGTGCTGCGGGACTCAATTCCGATGTGCCGCTGCTTTTGGGAATCACATTGTTTTCTGCCTTGTTTGTCAGTGTAGGTAATCTGATTGCAAACCTCCTTTATGGTGTGGTAGATCCTCAGATTCGGGAGGGACGCAAATGAAAAAGATGAATCGAAGAACAAAAGTAATTCTGTTTACGGTGCTGCTGTCGGCGCTGATTATTGGTGCATTTGCAGCCGGTGCCATGATCCCGGACAGCGCAGTGCAGGCAGATTTCAGCAATACCAGACAGCCGCCGTCCTTTGCACATCCCTTTGGCACGGACTGGCTGGGACGGGATCTGTTCCTGAGAACCATGAAGGGACTTTCTGTCAGCCTGACGGTGGGTGTGGTGGCATCCGTTGTCAGTGCAGCCGTTGCTGTGCTGGTGGGAATTACCGCAGCCATGGGCTCCAAGAC
>RCNI01000720.1_pt1 | contig 19721 bp, 18 predicted proteins | sample 2041151 | NCBI WGS metagenome assembly RCNI01 (sample SAMN09708214, study PRJNA481090) | feces metagenome | isolation source: feces | place: Antarctica: Albino Rookery | reverse complement strand
AGCTGATTTTTTCAGTACGGAAAATTTTAAATGTATGGGTCGCTCCGGTATTCTTATTGGTCAACTTCCCCCATGCGGCAGGGAAAGGTGCCAGCCCGCGGATGTGGTTATAAACCACCTCTAACGGACGGTTCCAATCGACACGCATATCTTCCTTGAAGATTTTCGGGGCATGTATCGGCTCCCGCCCATTGAGCAGTCCGTTCTGATCAATCAGAGGATAATCGCCGGCAACTATGGCATCCACTGTTTTCAATAAAAGTCCGGCCCCCTTTCCCATCAGGCAATCATGCAAATCTCCGGCAGTCATATCGTCGGCAATGTCAACTTTTTCCTGAAAAATAATATTGCCGGTATCTATTTCATGCTTGAGCAGGAAAGTGGACACACCCGAACATTTTTCACCGTTAATAACGACCCAGTTGATCGGTGCCGCCCCACGATAGTCCGGCAAAAGAGAGGCATGCAGATTCACGGTTCCCAACGGCGGCATGCTCCACACCACTTCCGGCAGCATTTTAAAGGCTACCACCAACTGCAGATCGGCCTTCAAGGCTGCCAGTTCTTCCAGAAATTCCGGGTCACGGAATTTTGCAGGCTGCAAAATTTTCAACCCGGCCTCTTTGGCATATTTTTTCACGGCAGACTCCTGTAATTGCTGACCGCGCCCGGCAGGCTTGTCGGGATTTGTCACAACCCCCACCACCTGATATCCGTTTTCCACCAAACACTTCAAAGGAGAAACCGCAAAATCGGGAGTCCCCATATATACGATACGTAACTGTTCCTTAGTCATCTCTATTTCCTATTTTTCCTGCAATTGCCGTTTGGCAACTCTCTTCTTGAAGAATTTCAATACCTTGTCAAAGAATTTATGGTAAGCCTCCGTATTCATCATTTCGGAATCGGTGACAGATTTGTAGGTGAGTATCACACCCAACGGCAGAAGTATGAAAGCGGAAATCCACATTCCTACTGCAGGAGATATCACTGCTTCACGCGCCGACCGCTCACCCATCATTGAAATGATATAATAAATAATAAACAACAATACCGACACGACAACAGGCATTCCCAAACCTCCCTTACGGATGATGGCCCCCAAAGGCGCACCGATAAAGAAGAAGATAAAACAGGCGAAAGAAAGAGAGAATTTACGGTGCCACTCCAGTTTGCTCTTGATAATGGAAAGATCCTGGGCATTATAGTAATGGAAATCATCCTGCATACGCTGCCGCACCTCCCGGGCATATTGCACGGCATTGCCGATGGCACGATGCCGCTCATCCGCATCATACGAGATATAAAGGCTGTCCGAATCCCTGTACACTCCAAGGCTTTCCTGCTGGAGAGTACTATCCCTCATGGTATTTGAACTCTTCAGCCTCATATAATTGGTACTAAGCATACGTTCCGCATCCCTGCTCTTGCGCTCGCCCACAAAACGTTTCATGGAAGTGATGGTATCATCCAATTGCTTCAGATTCAACATCAACGCCGCAGAACGGAAAGAGTTTTCGTCAGTACGTTTCAAATCATTCTCCGGAAGGTCTATCATCACGGTCTGTTTATCAAACTTTATCCGCCGGAAAGGGAAAGTGCGCCTCTGGTTGATGTTCTTCATACTCTCGTCGGAGTAGTTGTGACCATTAAAAAGAACCAGTTTCATTTTATTGGCTTTCACATCATTAATCATCATGCCGGAGTCCGCTTTAGTCACCTCACAATTACCGGAACCCTCCTTGTGGTTGTATATCAGCATATCATACATCATTCCGGTGTTTTTGTTGATACGGTCCACTTTTATACTGTATCCCTCCAGGTCGTTGGTGAAAATTCCCTCCTGCAAGGACATTTCCGGCTTCTTTTTACGAATATCATAATAAAGGCTGCCCAATTTTAGATTGGCATAAGGCAGTACATTATTGGAAAATACAAACGCCAAACCGGTAAGCAGCACAATCAGGACTATCAAGGGCTTCATGATGCGGTAAAGGGAGATTCCCGCAGACTTCAGGGCTATCAGCTCATAATTTTCGCCCAGACTGCCAAAGGTCATAATCGACGACAACAGCACGGCCAAAGGCAATGCCATCGGAATCAAGGTCAATGCTACATAATACAGAAATTCTACAATAATCGAGACATCCAACCCCTTACCCACCAAATCGTCAATACTTCTCCACAGGAATTGCATGATCAATACGAACATGCTGATAAAAAAAGTTGCTGCAAAAGGTCCAATGAAACTTTTGAGCATGAATATATGCAGTTTCTTCATTTGTCAAATATAACCAGTCAATAATCCAATCTTGCAAAACAAGTGCAAAGGTACTATTAATCGGCAAAAGTCAAACAATCATGCCCCGAGATTACGATGAAGGATCTCCATTTGTTTATCCCACACCTCTATGACATCACTTTCTTCGTCTTCATCCGCAAAATCAGTGACAATCAAGGCTACATCTCCGGTAAGCGGTTCCACCCGGATATCAAAACCGAAATATTCGCCTTCATCGGCATCATCCCATACAAAATAAACGCGAGAATTGGCTTTTGATTCCCAAAGGGTAGCCGACTGTTTTGTTCCATCCCATGTAAAGACAAACTGTTCACCTTTCTGTGATACATCATCCGCAAACCATTCAGACAAGCCTGCAGGCGTACTGAGACGGGAATACAACACTCTTACGGAAGATGAAAACATGTACTCTAGCTCTATTTTTCTTCTCATATCACCTAAATTTGTGCCTAAATTTAGGGAGAAATATTATATTATGCAAAAGTATCCCCGGAAAATTCCCTCTTTATGGCCTCGGCGAATCTCATTTTCCACTTCTCCCCTTGATTATTCTCCATGTGGGAAAGGCCGTTTATAATATCGGCCAATGACAATTTATGGAAATCAAGTGCGGGGAAATAGGAGACATCATCCTCCTCTTTCACCTCCACTAATATTTTCTGGTCCACCAGCTCCTGCAACACTACCCTCGCCTTGCTCGAACTGATTCGTAGGCGCTTGCAGATCAAGGCCAATGACGGCCCGCCGTTATCATTCGTATATTCTTCAGAAATGAAATGCAGCATCCGGATAGAGGTATGCACATCGTCCACCCACCGTCCGTTGGCATCCAATGCACCGCGATAAAGGAAATGGCGGTTACGCATGATATAGCACAGCTCCGTTCCCCACAGTACGATGCTCCAGCTCAACTGCAACCAGACCAGAAGCAGAGGCAAGGCGGCGAGTCCTCCATAAATGGCATTGTAAGAACTGACACCTATCTGGAAACGCAGGTAAAACCACTGCACCACCTGGAATATGGTTCCCGCAACGATACCCGCCACCAGTGCATACTTGAATTTGACCGGTGTCGTCGGCATGAACATATACAAGAACACGAAAAGGAACCATACCAGCACATAGGGGGCCCATCTCAGAATGACTGTAAGCGCAACCCCCGCATAAGCCATGAAACTTTCGCCCATGGCATATTCCTGAAGACTTGCCGTCATGAAAACATTGATACTGCTGATCAAGACGATCAGTATCGGAGCGATAAAGAGAATCGACATATAATCGGTGAATTTCTTTACCACGCCCCTGCCCTTCTTCACTCCCCAAATACGATTCATCGCCAATTCCGTACTAGACAACATCCTCACGGCAGACCAGATCAACAGTATGATACCCAAACCGGTAATGATATTGCTCTGCGTATGTTCAAGCACCTTTTCTGCCACATCCATCACCCACTGCATGACGTCCGAATTCGTAAAGGCCTGTCCCTGCATCCAGGTTTCCAACGCTTTCGAAGTTCCGAATCCACGGGCGATGGCCAATATCAGAGCCACGACCGGTATAAAGGCAAGCGTCGAATAGAAAGTCAGTGCCGAATAGAAAGTCAGTGCCGACGCAGAAATAGCCGATGCGTTCTGTGTGAAACGATCGACCGACACCACTATAATGGCTACCGTCTTCAGCAACAAATCCTTGAAAAACGTTGAAATCCTCCAGTCACTACGCAATACGGAATAATAGAACTCTACAATCAAGTATTTTTTCAAGCCAAGCATGTATTTATTTTTTCTCATCGTATGAAGCGTATGATAGTAGTAACGGTCAATTATATGATACAAAGATACAAAGATACAAAGATACAACAAATTCCGGAAAGCGCCTACACACTTCCCGGAATTTTGATATCATCGGGTTATGGAAAACCTTTATCCGAACAGTTCAGACACCACCTTTTTGATGGTTTCGGGAGCGGCATCGACGGGGAATACATGATCCGGCGCCTTGTAGTACAGTTTGTGTTCAGCCTTGAAACGACGTACACCGCCACCGGTGATATTCAGCATGATTGTCGCATCCTTTTCCACCTTGCCTCCGGCAATTGCCTGCTGCAAGGAAGCGACAGCCACACCGGCAGCCGGCTCGATATCGATACCTTCGGTCTGCTCAAACAATCCGGCTGCAGCAAGAGCCTCGCCGTTTGTTGCGGCAAACATGTCTCCATGAGTTGCTGTCAGCGCATCAAACAATCCGCCTTTCAAAGAATAAGGCGGCTTACGGTTGGACAACACTTTGGCTGAGATAATCTCTACCCGACGCCTTGCTTCGTCAGCATCCAAAGGCACCAACTCACGGGAACCTGCTTTCCACGAATCATACATCAGGGTAAACGGGCTATTCTGTGACACCATCAGTTTCATGACATTGGAACCGAAACGTCCGTCAGCAATAAAACGCTGGTTGGCCTCCCATGCTGCAATGACTCCCGTTCCGCTGCCTACAGCCTGGAAATAGTAGTCGGGGATACGTCCGATTGTCGTCACCGCTGACAAGACTGTCGTTCCCATTCCGTCCCGACGGGCCACGTTCTTGGCTCCGCCTTCCGGATAGAACTTGTCCATTTCACAGATAATATTGGAAAGATGTATAGAATCAAAATAGTCGCTTCCCTTGGCTGTCACCACCACCTTCACACAGGGGTCAAGCGGTTCTGCCGACCAGAGGGCATCCAGATTGTCTTCAGGAAGGCATAGCAACAAAGGGATTTTATTTTCAGAGCAGACGCGTGCAAAAGCCCTTGCGGTATTTCCTGCCGAAGCGACAACCATCACCTTGTCGTAACGGTTATTGTTGCGCGCACATACAGAAAACGCTTCACACTCCTTGAAGGAGCCGGTCTGCATGGCTGCGCCTTTTTCAAGCCAATAGCCGTTGAAAGTAATATACAGATTAGAGAGCCCCAAGCGAGCCGCCAATCCTTCACTTTTATATGTAACAGGAGCACCTGAACCTTCCAGCACACGGCAGACAGGCAACCAATCAGCATATTTATACAACCCCGGCAACTCTTCTCTCACTTCAAGCTGTTTCTTGGCATAATTGGTAAATATCAAAGCTGCCCCGTCTTTCTTCGGGCAATCCAATTCCCAGTTATCATCAGCAAATTGAGTGCCGCAACATCTGGATTCCAATACATAATCCGTTTTTTCCACTGTATTCTCGTTGTTAAAAATTTCAATTTACAAAAATAAGGTTTTTGATTTTTGCTAAGTAGAGTATAAATACCACTTTTAATGGAAAAGATAAGAAAGAAGATAAAAACACAATTAATTATTAAAAATATTGTATCTTTGGAAAAATTCATTTCCTCGTTTTAATTTTAAAATATTCTACATGAAACGGATTCTTTTTTTATGGATGACCTTGGCTTTTGCAGCCTGCCACCGCAGCATGGAACCCTGGCCTTATGAAGGCGACAAACAGACCGTCTGCATAGAGGCCAGCGCAACACAGGCCAACAGTTTTTACGGACTGCCGGCCAACTGCCAGCTTTTTGTCTATGATGAAGCGAACAAACGGACAGAGAAACAGGAGGCTCAGCAGGAAGGAAGCAAGAACCAGTATCATGTGAAACTGTTTCCCGGCACCTATACAGGCTATTGCGTCACCAACGCAAGCGGTACATCCTACTGGAAATACGAGGAGAAGCTCTCTCCGGAGGCGATTCTGTTAAAATCACAGACACAGGGCGGAAGCAGAGACCATCTGATAGGACAACGTGAAATGGTGGTCAAAGCTGAAGGCGACAATACGTTCAACTTCCAGATGGAGCGGAAAGTCGGACAACTGCTTATTATCGTACACAATATCCCCGAATGGCTCACGGACCTGCAATTGAAGATAAACAACGTCCCTAAAAGCATCAGCCTGACCGGAGAGTATGACCAGGGCACACACACCATCCATGCAAATGCCTCCAAAGCCATAAAAGGCGTTTCCACTACACAACTGCTGGTTTTCCCGCCCCAGAACGACCGGAAAAGCGGACTGACTCTGACATCCAACACCCACAAGTATGTATCGCAGGAATATGAAATACAGCAGATTGTAGCCAACAAGACCACCCGTATTGACGTCATCTTTGAAACGGCACCGGACATGAACATCGTAGACTTTACCACAACGCTCGTCGAATGGGACAAAGACACCATCAAAGAAGAATGGGAGACTCCGACGCCCGAGCAGGAACAGCCCTGCGAAGGGACGGCTGACGGTTACAACCTGGTGAATAACCCCGATTTCGAAGAGGGATGGATTGAAGGCATCCCGACCGGTTGGAAACTGGACGGCAGCGGGAAAAGCAAGCTCATCAAACAGGTCATGCTGCCGGTACACCACGGCAATTATGCCGTGCAACTGAACGGAGCAACCTATCTGTACCAGGATGTCTTCATCGAGGGAGGCAGCTGCTATCAATTGAAACTGTTCGCCAATGCCCCGAACGAAAACATCAAATGGCGCTACTGGTGCACCTGGATGCAGGGAAGCACTCCGATGACCAGCTTTTCAGAAGAGCTCCACCCCAACAAGTATTGGAACAAGACCGACGGGTATATCGATGTGCTTGAAGGGAAAATCGTACGCGCCCCGGCCAATGCCACCAGAATACGCATGGAAGTAAGGACCTACACGGGTACACCGGCAGACGGGGAAGGACTGTATATAGACGGAGTGAATGTAGAAAGAGTCTACTGATATTCACGGGAGGTGTGTCACTCGTCCATGCGAGAATACACCTCCATCAAACGGGAGACAGCATACCGGTCCATATCTGCGGCATCTACCTGAAGATATGCCCCCATGCCCTGTCCGAAACGATCGACCTCTATTTCATAGAAACGTGCATATATAATACGGTGTGAGAGTACATGACGGGACATTTCCACGGCACGCAACACCTGGATCGTCCCCGCCCCGTCCATCAGCTGACGGTAAGCGGCGGTCTGCTGCAATGTGCTGAAATCTACGGCTTCTGCTGTCTCAATCAGAGGATATTCATAAAGATTCCGCCAAATATCCTTGGCTTCACGACGCCGCAGCAGGGTGATGCCCCCGCAATGGATATGCAGATAGTTGAAAAAACGGGACTTGACAACCTTTTTACCTTCTTTCACGGGGAAGGCGTCCGTCCGCCGTTCTGCAAATGCCCGGCACCCATCCTGCAAAGGACACGAAAGACAATCCGGAGACAAAGGCGTGCATTGCATCGCCCCGAAATCCATTATCGCCTGGTTGTATAGATCCGGACGCCGCGCATTAAGCAGTTCCTGCGCCAGCGCGGCAAACTCCTTTTTCCCCTGTGTCGTATCGATGGGCGTGTCTATCCCGAAGATACGCGCCAACACCCTATAGACATTCCCGTCAACAACGGCATACGGCTGTTTCCATGCAAAGGAACATATGGCTGCAGCCGTATATTCACCGATACCTTTCAACGAAAGCACCTCTTTATAGTCCTGCGGGAAACGTCCGCCGAAACGCGACATGATATCCTTGGCCGCGGCATGCAGATTACGGGCCCGGCTATAATAGCCCAAGCCTTGCCAGTATTTCATCACCTCATCTCCGGAGGCTTCCGCCAAAGCACGCACATCAGGGAAACGCTGCACAAAACGGAGATAGTAGTCCATCCCCTGTGCCACTCGGGTCTGCTGCAGGATGATTTCAGAAATCCATATACGATACGGATCGTCCGTCTCACGCCACGGCAAATCCCGTCCATGCCCGGCATACCAGTCTATCAATCTCTCCGCTATTTCCAAAACACTCCTTATTAATCACACAATTCGGCCACCGCCGCACCGGTGAAAGCCACCAGGTCGGCAGGGGCAATCTTTATCTGCAACCCCCTCATTCCGGCACTTATATATATAAAATCGAAATCCATACAAGTGGAATGTATGAAAGTGGGGAACGGCTTCTTCATACCGACAGGGGAACACCCTCCGCGGATATAGCCCGTGGTAGGCAACAGCTCTTTCATGTGGATCATTTCAGCGCTTTTATTACCCGATACCTTTGCGGCAGCCTTCAGGTTCACTTCGCTGTCCCCGGGGATCACACAGACAAAAATCCCATTACGGTCACCACGCAATACAAGCGTCTTGAATACTTGTGCGATGTCTTCATTCAACTGCTCGGCCACGTGAGTCGCCGCCAGGTTATCCTCATCCACTTCGTAAGGTATCAATTCATACGCCACTTTCGCCTTATCCAAGAGGCGTGCGGCATTCGTTTTATTAACCTTCATGATAATCTATTCTACAATCTCCATTCTGTCGGATATGTGACAAAAGTAACAAAAAAAGTGTACCTTTGCATACATACAAACAGGCTATTTACAATTTAAAAACCGCTATCGACCGACATGTACTGGACGCTTTTTCTGACATTCCTCAAAATCGGGATGTTCACCATCGGTGGAGGCTATGCCATGATACCGCTCATTGAACGGGAAGTCGTCAACCGGGGTTGGATGGAGAAAAACGATTTCCTTGACCTTTTCGCAGTCACCCAATCCATTCCCGGCATTTTTGCAGTCAATATCTCAATCTTTGTAGGTTACAAGCTAAAACGGATACGGGGCAGCATCGTATGTGCCCTCGGCACGATACTCCCGTCATTCTGCATTATCCTGGCCATTGCGCTTTTCTTCAACCATTTCCAGGACAATGTATGGGTGATGAAAATCTTCAACGGCATTCGTCCTGCTGTCGTGGCCCTGATTGTCGTCCCCTGTCTTTCGGCAGCCCGTTCTCTCCACCTCAAGCGTCTGGAGCTGTTTTTCCCTCTGCTGGGAGCCCTGCTTATCTGGAAATGCGGGGTTTCTCCGGTCTATATCATTCTGAGCGGTATCGTCGGAGGTCTGGCCTACACCTTTATGATTAAAGAAAAAATCAAAGACAAGCGACTATGATCATCTACTGGCAACTTTTCTGCGTGTATATAAAAATAGGGATATTCGGCTTCGGCGGCGGATATGCGATGCTTTCACTGATCCAGCACGAAGTGGTCGAAAAGCATCAGTGGCTCACGTCACAACAGTTTACGGATATCGTGGCCATTTCACAAATGACACCCGGCCCCATAGGCATCAACAGCGCCACCTATATCGGATACACAGCGACGGGAAGCGTATGGGGTTCTGTTATCGCGACATTTGCAGTCTGTTTCCCCTCCTTCCTGCTGGTGTTGCTCATCTCCTATTTTTACGAGAAATTCAAAACGAACAAATATGTCGCCGCAGCCTTCTCGGGCCTACGCCCCATGACTGTCGGACTGATTGCCGCCGCAGGGTTAATGCTGATGAACCGGGAGAATTTCATCGACTATAAAAGCATACTTATCTTTGCGGGTGCGTTCATCCTCACCTGGAAATATAAAATGCACCCGATTCTGGTGATATGCCTGGCAGGCCTCACCGGTCTAATTGTCTACCGGTAAGAGAGGACGTCCCTTCCGGGCATTGAAACGGAACCCTACCCCCAGCATCAGGTTGTTAGGGTCACGAAAACGGTAAAGCTGGTAGCCTACATGCAGGAAAAGGTTTTTCGTCAGGTTTGTCTTCAAGGCAAAAATCTGGTAAAACGAATCGGTATCCGCACCTTCACAAATGAAATTCTTTCCCACCCCCAGGTTGATGGAAAAAATCGGCATCACCACTTCTGCCCTGACAGAAAGTCCGACAGAGAGCTGCTCTTTCAGCGACGGACGGTAAAACAGTATGTTGTCCCCATCGATGGAGGTCCCCATATCATTGGCGATATGCCCGGCGATATTGGCACTTTCATCATACTGCACGTCCAAAGAAAATCCGCCGCGGAAATATCTGCTGAAATTATACAGCGGATTAAAATTCATACCGGCGATAGCAAACGAACCCGATACCATGAGGGGTGTCGTTTCATCCAGGAAGAGTCCCTTTTTCCTGGTCGTCCCATAAACGATGAGGTCATAACTTACGTAAGGACGGAAAACCACCCTGTTTTCTGCGGAGGCGGCATCAATACGCTCCCGCTCCCGGTCACAGGCCCTGGCAAAATAATGCGCAAACCCTATGCTTCCGCCGACGGTGTTCACCCCTGCATTGGGATAGCGGGTATTCCCGTTGGAATAGTGGGTCAAACCGACACCCACCCTCAAATTGGTGGATGCTGCAAATTCCCAATTCAAAAGTACGCCGACATTTATATAGGCATTCATCTTCGAGCCGACCACCCGGTTGTAGGCATTGGTCTCTTCATCGTATTTTTTCCAGCCGAAAGAGACGCCGAAGTTCCACTCATAATCCAGTGAAAGCCTACGGGTCAATGTGGCGATACAGGAGCTTTGAAACGCATAGACAGCCAGGGGATCTCCCAATTCCGTGGAATTTCCGAAACTGTTGTATGCCACACCTATCCCCTGGATGGCATAAGGATAATAAATGCCCCGATAATCGGACGACAAAAATTTAAAGCCATATTTCAAATGCCCCGCAAGGTTCTTCCGTATGGGCAGTCCATGGGCGTTTTCACCCTTGAAAAACCTGTCCGTCGGGAACGTATAGGCCGGTCTGAAATCAACCCCTACCAGATGCCGCAATTTACGGGGAACAGTATCTCTCTCCATTCCCCATGATGCCTGGACAGATAAAACCGCCCAAACACAAATGAAACATTTTATAAGAAAAGTCCTCATTTCAGCAACAGACTTCCATTAAGCACCAGGGATTCCTCAATCAAAGCTTTATGCGTCCATCGGTCTGAGGCGTCACTTTGCCCAAGAAGTGGATATACTCCATGAACACGTCCGCCAACAGTACAGAGGTCTTCTGCTGGCTCTGGATATTGTTCAATCCGGCAGAATAGCCGTCTTTTCCGGCTGCGATATAGTCACAGGTCGCCATATAGTAAATCCGGTCATTGTCCACGGGAGCCCCTCCGATAGTCAGGGATTTCAGTTTTCTATTGGCATTGTCAAACTCCACCCGCACCTCTTTGGACACCTGCGGGAAAGTTCCCCGGCCCAGTTCCACCGTTGCCAGGAAATCGAACAATTTGATGACATCCTCCCCTTTCATGGCTATCACCTCCAGTTCGTTACCAAACGGAAGTACCGCAAGGACATCTTCTTTTGTGATTTTCCCTTCTGGCAGTTCCTCACGGATGCCTCCAGAATTGGTAAGTGCAAAATCCACTTTCAATTTCAGCTGTTCGGTCTTCCATTTCAAGGCATCCGCCACAAGGTCGCCCAATGCCACCTCGCCGTAACGTCCCAGATTCTCCCTGTTGTCAAACAACACGAACTTACGGGTAGCCTCACCGATCACCGTCTGCAAATCACGGTTGGCAGCATCGACATAAGGCTGTAACAAAGCCTTCAGCTCGGCGTTCGGACGGACGTTCTTCACAGGCAGCGGTTTCCAATCAAAGCCTACCAGATCACCTCCACGCATCCTCACCTTGCCCTCGCCGATAAAACGGCCGCTCTGATTGGCAGTGACAATCCACGTATTGTTAATCATCAGGGGCTTCTCTATATACGAATGGGAGTGACCGTCCACAATGATGTCAATGCCGTCTACGGCAGCAGCCAGTTTCTGGGAAGTTATAAAGTCGGGAGTGGATTCCGTAAAGCCCAGATGCGTGATTCCGACAATCAGATCCACCTCCTGCTGTTGCAGTTTCTTCACGGCCTTGCGTGCGGATTCCACCTCATCATAAAAAGTGACCCCCTGGATATTCACGCTGATCTGCTCCGTCTCCTTGGTCAGTATGCCAAAGAGGCCGACACGCACGCCATTCACCTCTTTCACCAGTATCTCCTCGCCGAGCGGTTTGCCCTTGTAGGCGATATTGGAAGCGACAAAAGGGAAATTCGCCATACGCATCTGCTGCAGCAGAGTGTCTATGGGCTTGTCGAACTCATGATTCCCGATGGTCACGGCATCATATTTCATGAAATTATAGGACACCATATCCGGACGGGCGCAGAACATGGTGGAAATCGCCTGTCCGGTATTGATATCCCCGGCATCCAGCAGCAGCACCTTGTCGCCGTACAGCTGCCGCAGACTATCGATGACAGCCGCCCGTTCAGCCATTCCGCCGACTCCGTTCACAGGCAATATACTTCCATGACTGTCATTCGTATGCAACAGAACGACAGTGCGTTCTTCAGGAGTGCATGATACCAAAAACAAACCAACGGCCACCCATAAAGACAATAAAAGGTGACGATAACGTAACGATTTCAACTTTTTCAAAAGCATAGTTTCCATTTATTAAATTTGTGCTCTAAAGTAATACAAATTCTCCACTTCCCGAAAGTTTCCGGCCATTATTCACACCCCATATTCCAACAATCCGCCCGCCCGTCCAAGACACGGCCGGAGAGGCCCGCCGGGGAAAGTTTTTTCCTGCGCCACCGGAGATTATGCGGCATACTTTCGCAAACAATGACAAAATTCTTATCTTTGTCCATAACTAAAACCAACTATAAAACCACACCATCATGATTCGAGGATTTGGAAGTGACAATTTTTCCGGTGTACTGCCGGAAGTATTCAAAGCGTTGGAAGAGGCCACCTACGGACACCAACACTCGTATGGCGAAGATATCTATTCGGCAAAAGCCATTGCAGACTTCAAATCGATATTCGGCAAAGATATTGAAGTGTTTTTTGTATATAACGGCACAGGTGCCAACATACTCAGCCTCTCGGCCTTCACCCGCTCGCACCACGCCATCATCTGCGCGGAGACAGCGCATATCAATGTTGACGAATGCGGGGCCATTGAAAAACAGACCGGATGCAAACTGCTGACAGTCCCGACATTTGACGGCAAACTAAATGTCGGACTCATCGAGAACCACATGCACGGATTTGGAGAACAGCACCATGTGCAGCCCAAGGTCATCTCTCTGACACAATGTACTGAATTAGGCACGGTCTATAGCCGCGAAGAACTAAAGGAGATCTGTGACTATGCCCATGCCCACAACATGTATGTACACATGGACGGGGCACGCCTTTCCAATGCGGTCACCTATTTAGGATGCTCCCCGCGGGAGATCACCGCAGAAGCAGGCATCGATGTCCTGAGTTTCGGAGGCACCAAAAACGGCATGATGTTCGGTGAAGCCGTCATCTTCTTCAACACTTCGACGATCGGTGAAGTGCCCTACATCCGCAAACAATTGATGCAACTGCACTCAAAGACCCGCTTCATCGCTGTTCAATTTTCAGCAGTATTGAAAGACAATCTGTGGCTCAAGACCGCGACCCATGCCAACCGCATGGCCCAGAAGCTGGCCAATGAAGCGGCCAAAATACCCGGTGTCCGAATCACCCAGGAGGTGCAGGGAAACGAGATTTTCGCCATCATCCCGCGCGACAAGATCCGGGTACTGCAGGAAAAATGCTTTTTCTATGTATGGGATGAGAACGCATCGGAAATACGTTGGGTATGCTCTTTCGACACGACAGAAAGCGACATCATCGAATTTGTAAACCTCTTACGCGCCGAACTCTGCTGATATGCACGAATTTGTACCGACAGAAGACGGAAGCGTCACATTATATGTGCCGGAACTGAATGAGCACTACCATTCCATCCATGGCGCCATACAGGAAGCGCAGCACATTTTCATACGTGCGGGATTCGACTACCGGCTTGACACCTGCCGGAATCCGGAATCCCTCCACATCCTGGAGGCAGGCTTCGGGACAGGGCTCAATGCCTACCTCACCCTGCTGCATGCCACTGAAAGACAGATTCCGGTTCACTATCACACGCTTGAAAAGTATCCGCTGTCACAGGAGGAGATCAACCGGTTGAATTACAATGCGCTGACAGGCGGTTCCCATGTATCGCTGTTTGAAACCATCCATGCCGCCCCTTGGGAGGAAGAGAAGCAACTGACCCCCTTCTTCCATATCTGCAAACACAAGTGTGATTTCCGCGAGCTGGAGATGCCTCCGATATTCGATATCGTATATTTTGATGCGTTCAATCCCGATGTGCAGCCTCATCTCTGGACGGCGGATGTCTTCAGCCGGTTTTATTCGGCCCTCCGTCCCGACGGCATACTTGTCACATATTGTGTCAAAGGCATCGTGAAACAGGCGCTCCGCTCGGTAGGCTTCAACATCAGGCGCCTCCCCGGCCCTCCGGGCAAACGGGAAATGTTGCGCGCAAGCAAGAATCCACAACCGCAGGAGAACTGCCTGCAGTAAATCAGTCACCGGCGATAATCTCCGAAAGGTTATCGCATAAAACAATAATTATCGGATTATGAGAAAAAGATTATGTCCCCAATGCAAAATAGCCAACTTCTACGTGCTGAATGAGAAGAAAGAGCGCAGATTGGTATACGTATCCATTGACTTCGAAGTCGTTCCCTCCAAGCCGGGCGAAAGCCTTGACGGATTTGACCTGGAGACCGTCTATTGTCTGGGATGTTCCTGGAGCGGCTCTCCCAAACGCACGGTAAGATATTGATAAAAAAATAACGGCTTTGACACCTCAAAGCCGTTATCATTCCATGCTTGACAGCAATATGGTTATTTCTGATTTTTAAACTGCTCGTCCATGTGGGCTGCGGCACGTCTTCCGTCACCCATAGCCAGGATAACAGTAGCACCGCCACGCACGATATCACCGCCGGCAAAGAATTCCGGCAAATTGGAACGCATGGTCTTGTCATCCACAACGATCGTTCCCTTCTTGGATAACTCCAATCCGGCAACGGAACGCGGTACAATCGGGTTCGGAGAAACTCCGACAGCAACGACAACGACATCCGCATCGATCAGGTATTCACTGCCTTCAATAGGCACAGGACGGCGACGGCCGCTTGCATCCGGCTCACCCAGTTCCATCTTCTGCACGCGTACCTGTTTTACATAGCCGCGTTCATCTTTGATGTATTCCACCGGATTGGTCAGGGTGATGAATTCACAGCCCTCCTCTTTGGCATGTTTCACCTCTTCCAGACGGGCAGGCATCTCCTCTTCGCTACGACGGTAGACGATCATGGCATGTTCGGCACCCAAACGTCTGGCGGTACGCACAGAGTCCATAGCGGTATTACCGCCGCCGACTACCACGACATTCTTGCCACGGTATACCGGAGTATCGGAGAATTCGTTGTCTGCACCCATCAGGTTGACACGTGTCAGATATTCATTTGAAGACAAAACGCCGTTGGCATTTTCTCCGGGGATATTCATAAAGTTAGGCAAACCGGCACCTGAAGCGACATAGAAACCGGAGAATCCCTCTTTCTTCAGATCTTCGATGCCCTCTGTCATTCCGACGATAAAGTTGGTGACAAACTTCACTCCCATTTTCTTCAGGTTGTCGATTTCAACATCCACGATATGGTTAGGCAGACGGAATTCGGGGATACCGTATTTCAACACACCGCCGATTTCGTGCAACGCTTCAAATACAGTGACATCGTAACCACGTTTCACCATATCGCCTGCGAACGACAGTCCGGAAGGACCTGAACCGATAACGGCAATCTTGATTCCGTTCGGGGCAGCCACTTCAGGAATGGCAATCTGTCCTGATTCACGCTCGAAATCTGCAGCGAAACGTTCCAGATAACCGATGGCAACAGGGGCTTTCTTCAATTTCTGCAAATAGAAACATTTTGACTCGCACTGCTTTTCCTGAGGACATACACGTCCGCAGACAGCAGGCAGGGCACTCGTGTGTTTCAGAACAGCGGCAGCCTCCAGAAAATCTCCACGTTCTATATTTTTGATAAATCCAGGGATATCAATGCTTACAGGACAACCTTCCATACAGGTAGGGTTGGCGCAATCCTGACAACGTCTGGCCTCCTGCATCGCCATCTCCTTGGTCAGGCCTGTATTCACCTCCAGACGCTGGCTGGTGATACGTTCTTCAGGAGTACGTTCCGGCATCACGACACGCTCGATGGAGATACGGTCTTTTGCCTTCACGGAATTACGCAGTTCCTTACGCCATTCGGCATTTCTGTCACTCACCGGACAGTCATGATGGTGAACAAATTCCTCCATCTTTTCGGTTTCCGCTTTCTTGAAACCGCCCAGACGGGACAGCATTTCATCAAAGTCAATTTCATGTGCATTGAACTCCGGTCCATCGACACAGGTAAAGCGTGTCTTTCCGCCTACAGTCACACGGCAGGCTCCGCACATACCGGTTCCGTCCACCATCAGCGCATTCAGACTGGCAATGGTCGGGATATCATGTTTACGGGTCAGCAGCTCACAGAATTTCATCATAATTGCCGGACCGATAGTCACACACAAATCCACCTTCTCACGGTTGATCACCTTCTCCATTCCGACGGTTACCACACCTTTCTCTCCATAACTGCCGTCATCTGTCATGATGATCACTTCATCCGAAGTCTTACGCACCTCCTCTTCAAGAATAATCAGATCCTTGGTACGGGCGGCCAATACACTTATCACACGGTTGCCGGCAGCTTTAAATGCACGGATGATAGGCAACGGGGGAGCCCCTCCCACTCCGCCACCACAAGCCAATACGGTGCCCACCTTTTCGATATGGGTAGGTTTGCCAAGCGGTCCGACCAGGTCAGTGATGTAATCCCCCTCGTTCAGATCACACAGTTTCGTGGAGGAGACACCCATTTTCTGTACCACCAAAGTGATTGTCCCTTTTTCGATGTCAGCGTCTGAAATCGTTAGCGGCATACGCTCGCCCTTTTCACCGACACGTACAATAACAAAGTTTCCCGGTTTACGCGAACGCGCAATCAGCGGAGCTTCTACAACCAACTGAACTACACGTTCAGAGAAATGCGTCTTTTTCAGAATTTTATTCATCTCATTTATAGTTTGCAATTATAACTTTCTATGAATTCCACACCTCTTATCATGTCACATAACAGAATACAAAGTTACTCTCTATTTTCGCACAAACAATCATTTAACACAAAATTAAACAAAAACGCCTATATTTGTGTTTTAATTAAGACCAGAGAAAAGGTTGGCACACCTGCTCTATTACTCTTTAACAGAAAATGTCATGAAAAACGAAAGGAAAAACCGCGTAAATGTCGTCTATTCGACCAATCCCGACTACCATTATGAATATCAGCAGGAAGAGGAGGCCGAAACCCTTCCGGCAGAGAAGCAGAATCTCCGTGTCGTGCTCGATTCCAAACAGAGGAAAGGCAAGACGGTCACTCTCATCCAGGGATTTGTAGGAAGCGAGGACGACCTGAAAGAGCTGGCCAGGCTGCTGAAAAACAAATGCGGAGTCGGAGGTTCCATCAAAAACGGGGAAATCATCATCCAGGGAGAGCTGAAAGAGAAAGTACTCGCGATACTCCGGGAGAACCGCTACCGGGCAAAATAAAGTCAGAAAAAACGCAAATGCACACAATCAAACATCACCCCGACATGGAGACAAACCATCTATTGCTGACCACAGCATATTTTCCCCCCATCCCCTATTTTTCCGCCATCAGCCGGCATGGGGACACCTATATCGAACAATACGAGAATTTCGGGAAACAGAGCTACCGCAACCGTTGTGAGATTATGACGGCCAACGGAGTCATCGCCCTGACCGTGCCTGTTGCCAAGGCCAACAGCAAAACGCTGGTAAAAGACCTGAAAATAGTCTATACCACCCCTTGGCAGAAACTTCACTTCAAGGGCATCGAATCCGCCTACAAGAATTCTCCCTACTACGAATATTACATAGACGACCTTCTCCCTTTGTTTGAAAAAAAGGAGACATTCCTTCTGGACCTCAACAACAGGATTCTTTCCATGGTATCCGGATGGCTGAAACTGGAAAAGGAAATCCGATTTACAGACAACTACATTCCGGAAGGCACTCCCGGCTACACCGATTTCCGCTCGGCCATCCATCCCAAAGCCTCGCACCGGAACCCGCGGATCGAATTTCCTTCGCATCCCTACCGGCAGACCTTCAGTGACCGCTTCCCGTTCACCGGCGGACTGAGCATCCTTGACCTGTTTTTCTGCTGCGGACCCGAAGCAAAAGAGAAATTATGAATTTAATATACGCTTGATCACCTTCAGATTATGCGTATATCTTTTCAGTTCATCATTGAAAATACCCTGATGGTCTATCTTATCCACCCTCACCCTTCCCGAGGCGTGGATAATCCTGTTCTGCTCCCAGATAATCCCGACATGGGTGATATTTCCGGCCTCATCGCCGAAAAACGCCAGATCCCCCGGCAGAGCCTCCTCCACGAAAGAGAGATCCTGTCCCAGCAATACCTGCTGGGAAGCATCCCTGGGCAGATCCAGACCGCCCAGTCTGTAAACCATCTGAGACAGTCCCGAACAGTCGATGCCGTAAGGCGAACGCCCTCCCCACAGATAGGGCGCATTGTAAAACATCAGGGCATAGCTTATCATCAAATCGCGCAAACTTCCGGCATTCTCCTCCTTGATCCTGCTCACCAAAGTATAGACATCCTCCCCCACTTTCATCCGCCTGTTCTCCGTATCAAAAAAGGGCAGCACGCTCCCCGCAACCAGCAGTTTGTTCCCCCAGTCCCCCTCTTTTGTAACGATGCAAAAGACATCGGTGACCAGTGTCTGCCTGCTCTGCCGGTACTCCTGCACATATTCATCGCTGACAGCCACACACATCTTCCGGTCTATCCACCCCTCATATCCGTCATGCAGCAAGCGCACATAGACCCATTTCTCCGACTCCTCCAAAATTTCATACAACTCGCCGAAAAGAATCTGCGACACCATTTCGCTCCTCTCCGACTGCTCCCTTCTCATGGGAACAATGCTTAAATCCGCTATACCGAAAGCCATATTACAATCGTTTATAAAAAACTTACATTAACATCAACACCAGCATCTGCGCCGTCAACACACGCAAGAACATGGTCAACGGATACACGGTGGCATACCCCACTGCCGGCATATCATTTCCCGCCACGCTGTTCGCATAAGCCAATGCAGGCGGGTCTGTCGTACTGCCGGCAATCAGACCCATCAGTGTGAAATAATCGATCTTGCACACCAGTCGTGCCACGACACCGACAATCATCAAAGGTACAAAAGTAATGATAAATCCGTATCCAATCCAAGCATATCCTCCATGAGTTACGGTCTCCACGAATCCGGTGCCGGCATCCAGTCCGACACAGGCCAGGAAGAGGGAGATACCCACTTCACGCAACATCAGATTGGCGCTCATCGTCGTATAGGTCACCAGATTGAAATGAGGGCCGAAACGGCTTATCAATATCGAAATGATCAGCGGGCCTCCGGCCAATCCCAATTTGACAGGCTGCGGAATGCTCGGGAACGTGAACGGGATGCTTCCCAATACAATACCCAGGGCAA